>OLRD01000132.1_pt1 | contig 69684 bp, 58 predicted proteins | sample 1672051 | NCBI WGS metagenome assembly OLRD01 (sample SAMEA3136640, study PRJEB25190) | human gut metagenome | biome: human gut; feature: human-associated habitat; material: faeces | place: Austria | collected 2013 | reverse complement strand
CTCTTGCCGCCGTTATGTGTGTAGGCCTGCTTGCTGGCTGTGGTGGAAACCCCAGCAGCAGTGACACCGCTGATGATGCAAGCGGAGCGGAAACGAGCGAAAAGGTCCTGAACATCGCCACGATTGGCGAAACAACAACCCTTTCTCCCCTCTATATGATTGCGGATAACCGCCCCACTCAGAAGCTACTCTATGAGGGCTTGGTGAAATATGTGGATGGGGAAATCAAACCGGTATTGGCGGAAGATTGGAAACTGAGCGAGGATGGTACGCAGCTTACCTTTTACTTGCGGAAAGGTGTAACCTTCCATGACGGAGAACCTTTTAACGCAGAGGCAGCGATTGCCAATATTGAGTCCTGGCATGTCAATCCGTCTTTTACATCGCTGCCCGGTGTTGTCAATTATACCAATATTGAAGCGGTGGATGAATACACCATCCGTCTGACCTATGATACACCGTACTTTGCATACATCAACGATTTTTGCTGGCCGGATGTATGCACTATGATTTCTCCTAAACAGATTACGCAGGGTGACTTCCAGACAGTCAACGGATATGCTGGTACCGGCCCCTATATCTATGACGAGTATGTAGCAGGACAGTACACCACTTTTGTTCGTAATGAAAATTATTGGGGTGAGCAACCCTATTACGACAAGATCGTTGCAAAGTATATCCCGGATAACGCCTCCCGTGTACAGGCATTGAAAACTGGTGAAATTGATTTAATCTATGGCTCTGCTGAATTGAGTTATGAGGACTATAACCAGGCGACTGCTATTGATGGAATTGAGGGCAAATTTGCTCCGTCTGGTTCCACGGTTCGTAATATCATTCTGAATTTCAATGGAAATCTGTCTGATCTGAGTGTACGGCAAGCTTTGGCGTATGCTATCGACAAAGAGGCGATTTCCGAAGGCCTGACCTATGGCTATGAACCTGTGGCGAATACGATTGTTCCTGATGGCACGCCTTACTCAGATATTTGCGGTACAGAGGATTATTCCTATAACGTGGATCGTGCTAATCAGCTTCTTGATGAGGCAGGATGGATCATGAATCAGTCCACCGGCATCCGGGAAAAGAATGGAACGCCGCTTCATGTGGTCTTTACTTGCCCTACTGACGACAGTACCATCGGTTCCATTGCCACGTTGTTCCAGAGCCAGCTTGCAGAAGTTGGCATTGAAGTAGAGATTAAGAGCATGGAAAAGATGGAGTGGTATGCAAGTTACATGAACCCTGCAGGATGGGATATTACCGCAATGACTGCTGGTTTCTTCAATTATGCAATGCCACAGTGCTGGTTCTCTGCAATGATGGCTCAGATGCCAGAGGATGTTTCCATCTCGCTGTTAGATAATTCTGATGAGTTTATTTCCGCATTGAGCGAGTTTAAGACCTGCAACGATGATGCCCGTTTGAAGGAACTGTTTGAACTGCTCATCAATACCGATCTCGATCAGGTGTTGGATGTTCCTTTGACCCATCAGATGGATATGATTGTCTATAACACGGACAAGATCGCAGATTATAACTTTGCTTCGGATTATGCTTTCCTGGATGTGACACAGATCACTCCGGCAGAATAACACAGCTTGACGATGCGGGGTGGTCGGGAGGTACCGGCTGCCCCGTATTGCTTTTATGGAGGTGAGAGATGATGAAACAAACACCATCGCCAGTCAAGAGGTTATGGGAGCTGACTGGAACACATCGTAGAGCCTATGCGCTCTCTATCATCCTGGCTATCTTGGGTGTGGCCTGTGGGATGATTCCATACTTCGCCATCGCTTATATCATGCTTTGTCTGATTGATGGCGTGACTGCCCTAAACACTTATGCACTGTGGTGCGGCGTAATATTGCTTGGTTTCACATTGAAACTGCTTTTTTCTACTCTTTCAACAACCGTATCTCATACAGCGACATTCCAGACCTTGAAAGAGATCCGTATTAAAATTGCCGACAAACTCTCACGGGTGCCAATGGGTTACATTATGGATCAATCCTCTGGCCGGTTCAAGGATGTCATCGTTGATCGGGTAGAGAGCATGGAGCCAATCCTCGCACATCTGGTTCCGGAAATGACATCGAATCTGTTCGTCCCGCTGTGCATTATTGTATATCTGTTTGTTTTAGACTGGCGCATGGCACTGGCTTCTCTTGTGACTCTGCCTATTGGTTTTCTGTGCTACATGGGAATGTCACGGGGGTATAGTGAACGCTTTTCCGGCCTGATGAAACGGGTTCAAAAAATGAACGCAACCATTATCGAGTATGTAGGTGGCATTGAGGTTATTAAAGCATTTAATCAGTCGGCTAACTCTTATCAGAAGTATTCTGATGCAGTAAATGATGATGCCAGTTATGCGGTCGATTGGATGAAGGACACGCAGTTGTTTATGTCCATGAGCAATACTATCTGGCCCAGTGTTTGGCTGGTGGTTCTTCCCATTGGTGCCGTTCTGTATCAACATGGAACCTTGTCTGCCCCGGTCTTTCTGACTATTATGATTTTGTCCCTGGGCATTGTTGGTCCGATTTTGGGAGCAATTAAATTTACTGACAATATTTCGCAACTTGGCACGATTGTCGGAGAAGTGGGAAATCTGTTGGATGCACCGGAAATGGTGCGGCCGGATCATGATGCTGATATTCACAATCAGTCTATTCAATTCCAGGATGTTTCCTTTTCTTATGACCTGAATGACTCGAAGCCGATATTGGATCATATCAATTTGACAATACAACCTGGAACAATGACGGCTTTAGTTGGACCTTCCGGTTCAGGCAAATCAACGATTACTAAATTGATTACCGGCTTTTGGGAGGCAACATCCGGCACTATTTCTCTTGGCGGGGTGAATTTGAAAAATATTCCCCTGTCGCAGCTTTCCTCGTATGTGTCCTATGTATCGCAGGATAATTACCTCTTTGATGAAAGTATCCGTGAAAACATTCGTATGGGGAGGTTGTCGGCTACCGATCAAGACGTGGAAGATGTTGCCCGAAAGTGTGGCTGCCATGACTTCATCATGGGTCTGGAGCATGGGTATGACACGATTGTGGGCGGTGCAGGCGGCCACTTATCGGGTGGTGAGCGACAGCGAATTGCCATCGCCAGAGCTATGTTGAAAGATGCTCCTATTATTATCTTCGACGAGGCAACAGCCTACCTTGACCCTGAGAATGAAAGCCTGATTCAAGAAGCTATTTCTAAATTGGTACAGGGCAAAACGCTGATTATGGTCGCTCATCGACTCTATACGGTGACAGGTGCGGATCAGCTTGTGGTGGTGAATCAGGGGCGAATCGAGGCAACCGGCACGCATGAGGAACTTCTGAAAAAATGCCCGCTCTATAAAGAAATGTGGAAGGCTCATATTGGGAGCCGCGATGAAGGAGGTGCAACAGCATGATTACTGCCTTAAAGAAAATATATGCTTTTTCTGGCCACTGGAAAGGGGTTTTGAAAAAGTCAGTGGTGTTCAGCCTGCTGCACTCAATCTTTGATATGTTTCAGATCGGCGCTCTTTTTCTGATCCTCAACGGATTGATGGAAGGAATCAAAGGGCAGGATATTTTGTTCGCGTTTCTGCTTCTTTTGGCAGGAGTGATTGGAAAAATCGTTTGTAGTTATATTTCAGACTTTTCTCAAACAAGAGTTGGCTATTTTATGTGCGCGGATAAGCGCATCCATATAGGCGACAGGATGAAGTATATGCCGATGGGCTACTTTAACAGCCATAGTTTGGGGAATCTGACCTCTACCGTCACCACAACAATCAGCGATGTAGAGAATAATGCGCCATCAGTTCTGATTACAGTGATCCACGGTTTTATCCATGTAACGGTCATTACCATTGTGATATTTTTCTTCGACTGGAGGATTGGTCTGCTGGCTTGCTTGGGGATTGCGCTGTTTTTGCTCTGTAACTCCGTACTTCAAAAGAAATCACAGGAAGTATCTCCTAAACGGCAGGCGGCACAGGAGGATTTGGTAGGCGCCACACTGGAATATATCCAGGGTATGGGCATTGTAAAGTCTTTCAATCTCGGTGGAAAATCGAACCAGAAAATGAAACAGGCCATTGAGGAAAGCCGCGCACGCAATACCAAACTGGAAACCGTTTTCGGACCTTACGGAATGGTGCAACTGTTTGTTTTGCGATTGGCGAGTGTGGCAATCATGTTTTGCTCTATCCTGTTCTATCTGCAAGGCAGCATGACGCTGGTGTACTGCTTGCTGATGTGTGTTGCCTCCTTCCTGATTTTCAGTGAACTGGAGGCGGCGGGGGGAAAGTCCTTTGCCCTTCGGTTAATAGAAAGCTCCATCGACAAGGTGAACGCTATTGACGATACACCAGTAATGGATTTGTCCGGCAAAGATATTGCTCCGAAAGATACCACGATTGAATTGCAGAATGTTGGCTTTTCTTATGGCGATCACCGAATTTTGAACCATGTCAATCTGACGATCCCGGCCAAAACCACTACGGCGATAGTCGGTCCGTCTGGCTCCGGTAAAACGACATTGTGCAGCTTGATTACTCGTTTTTGGGATGTAGATGAAGGGTGCATTAAACTGGGCGGCACTGACATACGGGAATATAAGCTGGATAGCTTGCTCTCTAATATCAGCATGGTCTTTCAGAATGTTTTTCTCTTTGCGGATAGCATCGAGAACAATATCAAGTTTGGTAAACCGGATGCCACTCATGAAGAAGTTGTCCGAGCAGCAAAGAGTGCGTGTTGCCATGATTTTATCATGGCACTGCCAAACGGTTATGATACTGTCATTGGCGAGAGTGGTGCTACTTTATCTGGCGGCGAAAAGCAACGTATTTCGATTGCGCGGGCTATCTTGAAGGATACCCCTATCATAATTCTGGATGAAGCAACAAGCAGTGTAGACCCGGAAAACGAGGCAGAACTCCAGCAGGCCATTGAGAAGCTGACAGAGGATAAAACGGTTATTATTATTGCTCATCGGTTGAAAACGGTCCGAAATGCACAGCAGATTGTTGTTATTGCGAATGGCGGAATTGCCCAACGCGGTACACATCAAGAGTTGATGACACAGCCTGGAATTTATGCCGATTTCGTAAATATTAGAGAAAAAGCAGTTAATTGGAAAATATCCAGTAGTAAGATACAGCAATAAAAAGAAACAATGCATTTTTCTTTACTGGTACGAATGGCATGGGAGAAAGAAATGAAGAACAAACAACATACCACCACAGCCGGTGAAGATTACTTAGAATCCGTTCTTATACTTCAAAAGAAACTCGGTATGGTGCGTTCTGTGGATGTTGCCCGGTACATGGAAGTTTCAAAACCCAGCGTATGTTACGCAGTAGGAACTTTACGAGAGGGCGGCTTTTTGACAACAGACGAAAACCATTATCTACACCTGACCGATCTTGGCCAGGAGGTGGCTGAAAAAATCTACGAGCGCCATTGTTTTTTAACGAAGCAACTTATATCTATAGGCGTTGATCCTGAAACGGCGGAGGCTGATGCCTGCCGGATTGAACATGATATTAGCGCAGAAACCTATGAACGGCTGAAAGAATTAGTCACGAAAGAATAATTAGATAGCGTATGAACCTGCCCCGACTACGGGGAAAGAAAAAAACCGTTGGTTGGGGCAGGTGATTTTGCGCGCCTATTTTAAGTTATTACCCTAACGGCGGTTTTGAGAAATCAGAGCCGCCGTTTCTTTGCGTTTACACAAACCAATGACGACTTGCAGGGACACGGTAGCCGATGGGAGGTTATTTTGCCGTGTCCTTTTCTCTTTTTCGCAGCATCCATGATCTGCACCAGCTAAAAAAAGCGTAGCCCCTCCATTGGAGCAGTCGGGCTTTGAACGTGAAATTAAACAGTACATAACCGATAATATATTTTCGTGCGCTTGTGCGGCCTTGTGTCGCGCAGGCGCATTTTGCTTTCCAGACTTCGAGACAAAGTGTCCCGAGGTGCGGTGCCGTTCTCCGCCGTTACTCCATTTCGTTTCCGACCAACCCCGAACAAACTGAAATGGAGGATTTTACGATGACTACTATCAATTTGAAAGATATTTATTATTGGTACACGCAGGATCAGCTTATCGAAGTTTCTGACGAGGTGGCCGAGGTATTCAAGGCCGATGCCCGCTATGAAATGGCCTACCAGCGGCGGCTCTCCCGGCACAAGGCGCAGTATTCTCTGGACTGCGATGACGGGATTGAGTATTCCGCTTGCCTGCATGAGCCGACCCCGCAGGAGCTCCTTGAACGGATGGAAACCTTTCTTCGTCTGTGGAACGCTCTCAATTCTCTGCCGGAGATCCAGGGCCGCAGAATTGACGCACATATCATTCTTGGCAAGTCGATTAAGGAAATTGCCGAGGCCGAGGGTGTACATGAGGAGTCTATTCGCCAGTCGATCAAGCGTGGCCTTGAACGTATGAAAAAAACTTTTTGATTTTTTCATCTTAACCCACTTGGAATTGATGAAAAAATGTCTCGGTTTATGAGAGGAGGTTTTCTTCCTAACGCAAGGGAATAACGGCAACCCTGAGTAAGTACGGGGAGCCAGACGGTGGGTGCGCGGTGACATCTCCCAAAAGAGATTGAGCGAACAACACCAACACTGTAAATGGGCCCGGCCATCCCAAGGCCATGATCCGGCGCTGAACAGGTTGGCTGCCTGTTCCTCCGGGCTTGTCGCTTTACTTGCGTTGAGAGCGCCGCACAGAAAATAAAGATTGTCTTTGGACAGGCCAAGTAAATATGTGCGGTGCTCTCTAATATTCAAAAACTATAATAAACCTCGAGACAAAGTGTCCCAAGGTGGAGTAAGGCAACAGGCCAGCATCCCGGTGGTGCTGGCCTGTTGCGTTTCCCCACCAAACAGCGGGAGGCGTTCTATCAATCTGCGAAGGAGGTTTACCGTGAAATTAACTACACAGGAACTTGAACAAATGAGAAGCGTTGACATTGGCGCGGTGGCTGCCGAGTCCCTGCCTGATGTGAGCGGTATGACCTTTGACAATGCGCTTTCCCGAAAGGAGCGCATCTCTCGATTTTTGCAGACTGTCAAAAATCCATACTGCTTTTGCATCGGTGGTGTTGGCGTGAAAATTGAATTTGCTGAAAGCGGGCCATCTCTCCAAGATAAGCTGACGGATTTCCTGCTGCGGCAAAGAAGCGGGCTGTAACTTCGGTTACAGCTCGTTTTGCTTCTTCGAGACAAAGTGTCCCGAAGTGGAGGCATCCTTGTTGTCCTCCCCGGACAGAGTTATAATATAAGTGTAATGTGATAGGGAAGGAGGAACAATGGCACGAGCAAAAAACAGAGGGTATCAGCAGAGTTTCTCTCCCTCTTACACAATCCGCCGCTGGCGGCTGGGCATCTATATCCGGCTTTCAAAGGAAGATTTGAAAAAAGGAAAAGACGATAGCAACAGCGTAAAGAACCAGCGTGACCTACTGAACGATTTTTACCGACGCAACATTGACGAGTTTGAAAGCATCACAGAATATGTGGATGATGGTCATACTGGAACGGACGCCAACCGTGAAGATTTTCAACGGCTCTTGGCGGATGTCATGAGTGGTAAAATCAACTGCGTTATAGTAAAAGACCTGTCCCGCTTCGCACGAAATTATAGCGATGCCGGAAGTTTGATCGATAACCTGTTTGTTCAAATGGGTGTTCGCTTTATCAGCCTTGCTGAGAATGTGGACAGCTACAAGAACCCCGACAGCGTTTCAAATATCATCGTTCCCATTACAAACGTGATGAACGATAATTACTGCTATCAGACTTCCAAAAAGATCCGGCAGGTATTTGATTACAAACGGCGCAACGGCCAGTATATCGGAGCATTTGCTCCTTACGGCTATGTAAAGCACCCAAAGGACAAGCACAGGCTGATTGTTGATCCCGATGCTGCTGAAAATGTCAAACTCATTTTCACAATGCTTATTCAAGGGTCATCAAAACGTGCTATCGCGCTGTACCTGAACGAACACGGCGTACCGAGCCCCTCGGCTTACAAGGTACAAAAGGGCTTGCCTGTTTCGACAAGAGGGTATGACGATCCTATGTGGGGAGTCCGCATGATCCACTCCATTCTTACCAATCCGACCTACACCGGGGATTTAGCCCAAGGCCGAAGCCGGGTGAAAAGCTACAAGGTACACCAGATTGAAGCTGTTCCACGCGAGGAATGGGTGGAAGTGGCTGGAACGCATGAGGCCATTATCGACTATGAAACTTTCGACAAGGTACAGGCTCTCTTACAGCGTGATACCCGTACTTCCCCGAAAGGCCGTGAGGTACATTTATTCAGCGGCTTTCTGAAATGTGCCGATTGCGGGCGGGCCATTACCCGATGCGTTGGCAAGAACAACAATGTATATTATTCTTGCTCAACCTACAAGAACCGTTCCCGGACAGCCTGCACCATGCACTCAATCAAGCATGAACGGCTGGAGGCTGCTGTTTTGTTCGCTGTACAGCATCAGGTACATTTGGCTGTTTCCTACTCGGAAATCGTCACGCAGATCAATTCCGCTCCAATCAAAAAAAGCCAGTCTTACCGACTGGACGATCTGATAGCTGCAAAAGAGCGGGAACTGACAAAGATAACACGCTACAAGCAATCTCTTTATCAGGACTGGAAAGACGGTGAAATCACCCAGCAGGAATACCGGGATATGAAGGCTGACTATGAACGGCAGACTTCTGATATTTCCGCGGTGCTTACCCGGCTGAACGCTGAACGCGCAGAACTGGCAAACGGTGTGGACAACGAGCATCCTGCACTGGTAGCCTTTATGAAGTATCAGAACATTGAAGCCCTCAACCGTGAAATCTTGGTTGAACTTGTGGACTATATCAAGGTCTATGAAAACGGCAATATCAGCGTGAAATTCAAATTTGCTGACGAGCTCCGCAAGATTGCCGAGTACATTGAAATCAACACTACGGAAGATACCGCAGTAGCGGGCTAACCCCCGCTACAAACCCCTTTGACAGTGTGTTTTCCTAATAGGCGCTAATCATATGAACAGGGGATTGCATCCGGAAATGCACATGGGATAGATATTATTGAAACCGTGACAGCACTGGATGATTATACGGTAGAATTTACTTTTTCCCATGAACCGTATATTGGTGATTTAGAGTCTGTAGTAGGCCAGATCAGCATAGTTACCCGGGCTTCTTATGAAGCAAGCAGCGATAATATGGTCAATACACCGGTTGGTACAGGTGCTTATGTACTGGATAAATGGGTTGCGGATTCAATAACAACACTCACTGTAAGGGATGATTTCTGGGCAAAACCGGAACAGATATTATCTCCCAGCATGGAATGTTCTGTTGAAACAGTAAATTATAAAGTTATTTCAGAAAGCGCACAGCTGACTATAGGGCTGGAGAACGGAGACATCGATTTTTCAAATGCAATAACAAATGAGGATCTGTCCTTTTTCGAGGAAGGCGGAGAGTATGCTGCCAATTATAATGTGGATATTCTGCCGGCAGGATTGACCAATTATCTGCTTTGCAACTGCAGTGAAAACAGTGTTTGTTCTGATCCGGTACTGAGGGAAGCTATATATTATGCGATTGACGCGCAGTCTATTGTCAATGGGGTTGCTAATGGTATGGGGATCGTAACACATGATGGTTCCAACGCAACGCTTCAGGATTATAATACTGCCTGGAATGAGGAAGATAATTACTACAATTATAATCTTGAAACAGCCAAAAAGAAACTGGAAGAGGCTGGCTATGCCGACGGTAAGCTCACATTGACATTATACTGTGAATCAGGAGATCTCTATACAAATATTTCCACCCTGGTACAGGCTTTCTTAAATCAGCTGGGAATTAATGTGAATATTGAACCTTATGAATCCACAATGCTTGCTGATTATGTTGCTGACAGTAAATCCTGGGATCTGCTGGTATGCTGTTTCGGTTCTGAAGATTACATCGTTAATAACTGGGCGCATATCTGTGATCCCGCTAACTGGAGCTGGGGAAAATCGTATAACTTTATTGATGATGATAAATTAGTGGAATTATTATATACCTGCAAAACGCTGGATGGCCATACACCGGAAAATCTGGATGCATTCCATAAATATGCAACAGACAATGCCTATATGATGGGATTATATAATGGATACTCCTGCGCAGTTATGAACAATAAATATTCAGCAGTTTACAATATTCAGAATAACTTAATAGCACAGGCAACCATATTTAATTAACCTTATTTACAGATGAGGCTGCGTCATATAACAAAAAGTATGACGCAGCTGCATCTGAACCTGCAGAACGAAAGAGGCACAGTTATGTATAAATATATTCTGAAACGTCTTTTAATGACAGTATTTGTCATTATTGCTGCAGCCTGGGTGATTTTTACGATCATGTACTTCGTTCCTGGCGATCCCGCTACAATAATGCTGGGTACAAATGCGACATATGCAGAGATTCAGGCAAAACGGCAGCAATTGGGATTAAATGACCCGTATTTCATTCGTCTTGCTAAATTTATGCTTTCAATATTTAAATTGGATTTTGGAGTATCATGGACCTATGAAACACCGGTTTTTGAACAATTGCTGATTCGTTTACCCTGTACCTTAATCGTAAGCTTTTCACAGATGATATTTGGAATTATCGTAGGTGTCCCGCTGGGGGTATTTGCTGCACTCAGGCAGAACAGATGGCAGGATCGGGCTATTATGATATTTTCCATGCTGGCGGTATCAATTCCCGGTTTCTGGCTGTCTCTGGAACTGGTTATTCTGTTTTCCTTAAAGCTGAATTGGCTGCCTGCCTACGGTATAGGCGGCTGGGAATATTATATCCTGCCATGTGTTGGTATGGCACTCGGGACCATGGCACAAAATGCGCGGCAAACCAGATCGGCGGTATTAGAGGTCGTGCGTGCAGATTATATTACCATGGCACGTGCCAAAGGCCTGTCAAGAGAGAAGGTTACTGTGAAACATATACTTCCCAATGCACTTCTTCCTGTAATAACCATGGTAGGGGGAAGTCTTGGCAGCTGCATCGCGGGTTCGGCTATTACAGAGCAGACATTTTCAATCCCGGGAATAGGTAAGTATATGCTTACTGCGATGACAAACCGTGATTATCCGGTTATTCAGGCTGTTACCATATTATTGGCAGCACTTACATCCATCGCAATGCTGCTGACAGATCTTACCTATGCGGCAATTGACCCGCGCATTAAAGCGCAATATTCTTCCGGCGGCGGAAAAGTATTGAGGAGGAGAAAAAATGGATAAGCCTGCAGTAATGCAATTAAAAAAAGATATTTCAAAAAGCAGGAAAGATACAGCGGTCCGCCAGACGATGCGGCGTTTAAGTAAAAATAAATCTGCAATGTTTGGAGCCATTCTGTTTGGAGCCATTGTAATAATCTGTGTGTTTGCACCTGTTTTTGCTCCTTATGGACCTAACGATCTGGATTTGACAAGTATTAATTCTTTTCCTACATTGAAGCATCCATTTGGGACCGATGCGCTGGGCAGGGACTGTATGAGCAGACTGATTTACGGCGGCAGATATTCCCTGGCCATGGGGTTTGCCGGTTCCATAGTGGGAATCGTGGGCGGTACTATCGGCGGCTGCGTAGCCGGGTATTTCAGCGGAAGAACAGATTCCGTGATCATGAGGCTCTGCGATCTGGTCGCGGCAATACCCGGGCAGCTGCTGTCCATTATTATATCCTGTGCTTTGGGTTCTACTTTTTTTAATACCGTGCTTGCGCTGTCGGTAGGTGGAATCCCATTTCAGATACGACTGCTTCGGGCCAATGTATTGCGTGCACGTCAGGAAGAATACATAGAAGCTGCACAGGCTTATAACTGCGGGCCGATACGTATTATGTTCCGGCATCTTATGCCGAATACCATATCACCTCTGCTTATCAATTTTACTATGGGTATCGGAGGTACGATAATGGGAGCTGCCGGCTTGAGCTTCATTGGTTTAGGTGTCCAGCCTCCGACGCCTGAATGGGGTGCAATGCTGTCAGCAGGACGGAATTATATACGTCAGTATCCTCACTTAATCATTTTCCCCGGATTGGTTATTATGGTTACCGTATTTGCCGTCAATTTATTCGGCGACGGGCTTCGAGATGCCCTTGATCCGAAGATGAAACATTAATGTGTCAAAGGGAGGCAGAAAAGTGGAAGAAAAGAGTTTTTTATCTGTAAAAAATCTGGCTGTCCAGTATACCTCGGATGATAAAATTATTTATGCGGTAAATAATGTTTCATTTGATTTGGAAAAGGGACAGACTTTGGGACTGGTAGGAGAAACCGGTGCTGGAAAAACTACAATTGCAAAAACAATTCTTCAGATTTTACCGGATATGTCATCTAAAATATGTGATGGGGAAATTTATCTGGAGGGAACGAATCTTCTGAAATTATCAGAAAAAGAAATGCAGAAGATACGTGGATCCAAAATATCCATGATTTTTCAGGATCCAATGACTGTTTTGAATCCTACTATCAGGATTGGAGATCAGATTGCGGAAGTTATTTTAACGCATAATAAAATTTCTAACGCAGAAGCGCAGAAACGCACAATGGATATGCTGGAGATGGTCGGAATACCTGCTGAACGATATGGTGAATATCCATTTCAGTTTTCCGGGGGCATGAAACAGCGTGTTATTATAGCGATTGCTCTGGCATGTAATCCGGAGCTGCTGCTGGCTGATGAGCCGACTACCGCATTGGATGTAACAGTGCAGGCACAGGTATTGGATATGATAAATCAGCTGAAGGAAAAACTGGGTACTTCTCTGATATTAATAACCCATGATTTGGGTGTTGTAGCTGAAATGTGTGACAGAGTCTGCGTCGTTTATGCCGGAGAAATTATAGAAAGCGGTACGCGGGAAGATATTTTCGATCATCCGATGCATCCGTATACAATCGGTTTATTTGCAGCCCTGCCGGAGATGTCAAAAGGAGCTAAACGGCTTTATCCGATTGAAGGACTTCCTCCAGATCCATCCGATTTGCCGAAGGGATGCAGTTTTAAACCCAGATGCCCGTATGCGGCAGAAGAATGCGGATGTGAAAATATTCCGCTGGTGGAAATAACTCCCGGACATTTTTGCTGCTGCAGCAGAATAAAAAAAGAGGAGGTGCCGTATGAATCCGGTAATTGAAATACAGCACTTAAAAAAGTATTTTTCATCCAATAAAGGTGTGCTGCATGCGGTTGATGATGTTTCTTTTTCCATTGAAAAAGGAAAAACCATGGGTGTTGTGGGAGAATCAGGCTGCGGAAAATCTACATTGGGACGTACGATTATTCATCTGCAGGAGAGTACGGATGGCAAAATCTTCTTGAATGGTGAGGATATCACGTTTTTAAAAGGGAAAAAACTTGCCAAAACACGGGAAAAAATGCAGATTATTTTCCAGGATCCTTATTCCTCTTTGAATCCCCGTATGATGGTGGAGGATCTGATAAAAGAACCTTTACTGGTGTCCCGAAGATATAAGAGCAAAGCGGAACTGGAAGAACAGGTCACTAAACTTATGGATCGTGTGGGTGTGGAAAAACGGCTGAGAAATGCTTATCCGCATGAACTTGACGGAGGGCGGCGTCAAAGGATTGGCATCGCGCGGGCTTTGGCACTGAATCCGGAATTTATTGTTTGTGATGAGCCTGTTTCCGCACTGGATGTTTCTATCCAGGCTCAGGTATTGAATCTGTTAATGGATCTGCAGGATGAGTTCGGTTTAACATTGATGTTTATCACACATAATCTTTCGGTAGTCAGACATATTTCCGATAACATATGTGTCATGTATTTAGGACAGCTGGTGGAAACTTGTCCGAGTGAGGATTTATTTACGACAACACTGCATCCTTATACCAAAGCGCTTCTGTCCGCAGTCCCTTCGGCGGACATACATAAACCGATGAACAGAATCCTTCTGAAGGGAGAGATCACGTCACCAATTAATCCCAAGCCAGGATGCCGGTTTGCATCCCGCTGTCCTTATGCAGAAGAAAAATGTATGAACCCGCAGTCACTAGAGGAAGTGTTGCCTGGTCATTTCGCATCATGCTGTAAGATACATGAAATAAATACATTATGACCTGGAATCCGCAGAGGGGAGGAGTAATTTATAGTGAGACATTTATATGCATGCAACGCCGGTCCGCTGGAATTTTGCCAATATCCGTATACGCCTAAAAGGGGACTGCCATATGGTATGGAACCGCAGACCGTGACCTTGATGGACGATGGGACATTACGGCTGTATGTTTATCAAACCCTCGTTAAAACGATTGAGGTATCGTTTCTGTTGGAGGAAGATGAGATACGGCACGTTGTATTGCTTTCGGACGGAGTAGGAAACTGGGATGCAGTAGTTCGGGAGCTGCCGGAAGGACGTTATATCATGCAATGGTATTTTGACGGCATCTGTAAAATAAACTGTCGTGCTCCACTATGTTATCATAGAGGAAAGATATGCAATTTTGCGGAAATCCCGGAAAAAAATAATGACGATTTTTTACTGAAAGAGGTTCCCCATGGTACGGTCCGTCAGGAATATCTTTTTTCAGATGTTTATGGAGTATATACGAACTGCTGGATATATACTCCTCCCTCTTATGAAAAAGAGAAAGAAAGGCAGTATCCGGTACTGTACCTTTTAAGCGGTACGCAGGGAAATGAAACTACTTGGATTTGGAATATGAAGGCAGATCTTCTTCTGGACAATCTGGTTCATGAAAACAAATGCCAGGAAATGATAATGGTATGTACTGCAGCCGGAAAATATGAGGACTGCGAGGAAGATGCAAGTACGGAAGCATTCATCTGTAAGGATGTCATACCTTTTGTGGAGGCTCATTTTCGTGTGATACCGGATGGCAGAAACCGTGCAGTCGCCGGTTTGGAGGAGGGGTCTTTACTGGCACAGGAAATCTATTTGCATAATCAGCGGTGTTTCAGCGGTATTGGAGTTTTTGGAGGTACCTTGCAGAAGAAAGTTTATGAGAACGGACATAAGGCGGTACTCTGCTTTTGTACGGAAGAAAAAAATGTGCAGATGTGGCGCGGTGCTGTAAGTGATATGATACAGGCACTCTTCAGAAAAGAGGAAAAAGGTGAATGAAAAATTATTTTAACGGTTATAATGCCGGCCCAATGGACTTTGGCCAACCGGAGCAGCATAAAAAAGATGGAAATTCATCCTCCGCCGTCACATTGCTGGAAGAAGGAGGTGTTCGTTTCCGTATCTATGAACAGGGAGTCAATTCCGTTAAGGTTCAGTTTGATGATGAAGAAAATGAAGTAAGATATCCCTTGGTAAAAGACAGGGATGGTTACTGGAGTCTGGAACTATATGATATTCCTGCGGGAATACATATTATCCGGTGGTATTTTGATGGAGAAGAAAAACTGTGTACGACTGCTCCTGTTATTTTTTATGGAAACGGTGCCCGGAATTATATTGATGTGCCGGATGAAAAAGCAGACTGTTATATTCTTAAGGATGTCCCTCATGGCTCTGTAAGGAGAGAATATTATTACTCATCTGTTACGGAACAATTCAGGATTTGCTGGGTATATACACCGCCTTTCTACGATGAAAGCCGGAAATCCTATCCGGTATTATATGCACTTAACGGTGGGGAAGAGAATGAAACAGCATGGCTTTGGCCTGGCAAAATCAATCTTATACTGGATAATCTGACAGCAGAGAATAAAATAGAAGATATGCTGGTAGTTATGATGGCAGGGTATGTTTTTGCAAGGGATAAAATAAGAAATAATGCCATTCTGGAAAATTTCTCGGCACTTATGGAACAGGATGTCATTCCTTTTATTGAGGATAAATACAGGGTGATTCCGTGTAAAGAATACCGGGCGATTGCTGGAAATTCATTGGGAGCGTCACAGGCACAATGGACGGCGTTTAATCACCCGGAATTATTTGATTATATCGGCGTATTCAGCGGACGGATATTAGAGGAGCTGCCTGGTCAGAGGGGGCATTATAGCCCGGCAGACTTTTTTATTGAAGAAAATGCCGACATATTCAATGCACAGCATAAGCTTTTATTTTATGCAAGAGGTACGGAAGAATATGCGCAGCAGCAGGAAAAAGAAATGGAAGAACTGAAAAAACGACATATAGAAGCGATTTTTTATTCTTGTGAAGGCAATCATTCCTGGATGGTCAGCCGCCAGGCAATGCTCTATTTTCTGCCTCTTTTATTCAGAGAGGAATCAGAAAAACAGCAGAGGTAAGTATGAGTAAATTTTTACGGAGATTGGAAGAAAATTATAATTCAGCTGCTATGCCGTCTGAAAGGAAAGTATTTCAGCATAAGGCCTATTACAGGCATTTTGAGGGATATACAGAAAAAAAGGTTACGGATGAAAAAGGAAGAAGCAGGACCATAAGAGTCTATGAAGGCAAATATTATCAACAAAAGCTGACTCCGGTACAATACGCAGTGCTGCGTATTGTTTATTTCTTATGTATGGCAGCAGGAGTATTCCTTTTCTGGAAGGGGACGATATTTACAAGGGATAGTAATTATGTACCTTTTATTATTCTTGCAGAATCGGTGACAGGTTTAATGATTTTATGGTCATTTTTTGTCCTGTTGATTTATCTGATGACACCAAAAAAAATGACAGTGGGGGATTATAATGCAAGCAGTATCTCCTTTTGCAAAGCCCACCGCAATGTGATTATTGGTCTGCTTGTAATCATTGGTTTTACGGCAGGCTATGATTTGCTGCATATATCCCGTTCTAGTACTGATGATTTAATATGCATCTTACTTTTTCTGTTTTGCGGTATATTGTTTTTCGCAGTAAAGTGGCTGGAAGAACATATCGAATATATTATTGTATCGGAAGCTTCGTAGGCCGAAATGTCAATGAGCGGAACCTGTAAATAACCAACTTTTTATGTGCACCCTATCGAAAGTGTATTGCTTTTCCATATCAAATATTATATGATAAATTTATGTAATTGTCGTTTGCGTGAAGTTTTTTACGGATAAGAGGAGGCACAGTTATGAAAAAGTGTGGAATTGCAAAGCTATGTTTGACGCTCTGCCTTATATTAGGGCTTACCATAGTACCCGGAAACCGTCTTGAAGTACAGGCGGATGAGATCATTGCCACTGTTTACGGAACCATTTTGTCGGGAACGACATCGGAGCTTCTCAGGCTTTCCACGAAGCAGGGAAATATGGAGATCAAGCTGGACAGCGGAACAGATACCAGTGCATGCAAGATACTGCTTCCCGGCAAGGAAGTCAGTGTTTCGGTGTCCCGCGGTTCCGACGCGTATCTCCATGCGGTTAAGATAACCACGGACAGGCCGACTTCTACGGCTACCCTTGATTCTTCCACAACGGTTACCGTATCAGGAACGATTGGGGATAAGACGACGGAAGAGCTTATCTATCTCAAGACGAATCAGGGAGAAATGCAGATTAAGCTGGATCCCACCACAAATTTAAGCGGGACTCCTTTTCTTGTGTTGGGCAAGACCTATGAGATTACCTGTGCGAGAGGATCGGACGCCTATATGCATGCGGTGACGATTTCCGATAAGGCGGCGGCAACAGGTCAGTTGGGCAACAATTCCGCTTATATGTCGGTAACAGGAACGGTTAAGGACAGCACGAAGGAAACTCTCCTGTATCTGTCCACCAATGAAGGGGAGATGCAGTTTGTAATTGATAACAGCGCGGATACAAGCTCCGGAATGGTTCTTACACCCGGAAGAAAGATTACTGTTTATTTTTACCGGGGTACAGATGCTTACCTTCATGCTGCGGGGCTCGTGGGAGAAAAGGACAGCCCTTCTTCGGTAACACTTGATTCAGCAGTGATTACCGTAACCGGAACCGTAGACGGCAGATCCGACCAGAATATGCTTTATCTGAATACGCCCCAGGGAGTGATGGAGCTGAAACTTGATACGGTGAAGAATCTTAATAATTGTAAGGTTTTAATCAGAGGAAAAAATATTACTGTGAACTGTTCACGTGGTTCCGATGCCTATCTGCATGTGACGGATATTACAGGGGCTTAATACGAAGGTTTCCTATTTATAAAAGAGTTAACTCCGGCAGGTTTCTGCCGGAGTTTTTTTATTGCAGTTTAAAGAACAAGTTTTTTATGATGAAAGGCATTTCGGTATTCGCTGGGGGTAATGTGTTCTTCTTTTTTAAATATACGGTAAAAATACTTGGTATCGGTAAAACCGCACTGTTTTGCGATTGCTTCTATTGTCTGATCCTGATTTGTCAAAAGATTTTTTGCGGCGGAAATTCTGGCATGGTTGATATAATGTGTCAGACTGTAGCCAGTATATTTTTTAAATAAACTGGTAAGATAAGCAGGATTGTAATTAAAACGGTTGGCAATATCTGACGCGGTAAGAGGTTGATTATAGTGGAGCTGGATCCAATCGATACACTCTGACAATCGGGGAGGAATGTCCATGTCCTGCAGAATATAAGCAGAAAGAGATTCAGAACAAAACTCCAATAGTAATAAGCTTAAACCATAATGACATTTATAAGTATCTTTGTAATGTTCACGACAGGCTATATCCATTAACTGCAGAAATAAAAGCTGGGAATGTCCTGCCGATGATACGGTTCCTGTTTCCGGCAAAACTACATGTCCCTGCAGAACCTGCAGAATATTCTGGAAAGGTAAAAGGCTGTCTTCATAATGAAATATATCAGTGATCTGATAAGAAGGATCGGAAATATAAAAATGTGTCCAGTAATAAGATAAATAACCATCACTGCGCCGGGTACCGTAGTGAAGTGTATGAGGGAATAATATAAGAAATTCATTATCATGAAGAATATACTCATCTTCATCCTGAGTGATATATAAAGTACCCTTTCGGATAAGGAGCAATACAAAAGAATCAATATTTCTTTTGGGATGAATAAATCCATTATCACTGACAAGATTGCCGCAGGAAGAAAAAACCACTGGATAGGAAGAATGATAAATACAGTATTTCATCTAAAAATTGTCCACCTTATTTGAGGGTTTGTGAGTTGTTAGCATTACATCGAAATGATACCATATTACTATACTTTTCACAACAGATTTGTGGACAGTATTGTGAACCGGTTCTGGGGTATATTGGGAATGTGTGAAAAGAGAGGTAGGTATGTTTATGAAAAAGAAATTAGCGGTACTTTTGACTGTAACTTTATTGGCGGCCTGTGCTGCAGGATGCGGCAGTACAGCGGAAGAAAAAAAAGAAACAAATACCACGGCTGCTCAGGAATCAGTGTCAGAAGCTTCAACTGATGAAGGAGACAAGACAAAAGCAGCAGAATCAGATGTGGAACTTACTTTTTCTGCATGGGCAGGAGCTACTGAAAAGGCTGTGCTGGAAGAAGCTCTTGCAGGATTTACAGATGCTACGGGAATAAAGGTAAAGGGAATCTTTATACCGGATGATTATGAGACAAAAATATCCACTATGATCGCTTCGGGCACAGCACCGGATGTAGGATATTTGGTTGCGCCTACCGCACATGACTGGTATGCGGACGGACAGATTATGGATTTGACTCCTTTAATGGAAAAAGATTCAAGTTTTAAAAAGGAAGATCTGCTGGATGCGGCTTATTCTTATTATGATGATGAAGCAATTGATGCGCTTCTGCTTTCCCTGCAGACCTATGCAGTATTTTATAATAAGGATCTTTTTGAAAAAGCAGGGGTGCCTGAACCTTCTGCAGACAAGGTTTGGACATGGGATGAATTTGTGGAAACCGCTAAAAAGCTCACTTTTGACAGCAATGGAAATAGTGCCTTGGATGCAGATTTCGATGCAGGCAATATTCAGCAGTATGGTGTTTACATTAATCCGAAAGGACCTACGATTGTGGAACCTTTGCTTGTAAGAAATACTTCTGTCGGATACACAGACAAGGATGGAACGGAATATGGCCTGAAAAATCCTGAATCGGTGGACTTTTTGCAGAAATTGGCGGACTTGATAAATGTAGAACATGCCAGTCCTTCCACAACAACAGCACAGGGACTTCCAAGTGCAGATTTATCTTTGCAGACAGGTAAATATGCTATGGTAGTAGATTCTCAGTATATGCTGAGTAATTTTGCCAAACTGGAAAGTCTGAATCTGGGACTTGCACCTCTGCCTTCTAATGGTAATAATACGATTCTTACCAGCAGTGGCTGTAAAGTTATCTTTTCACAGACAAAATATCCGGAAGAAGCATGGGAATTGATGAAATGGTTAAGTGATCCTGCAGAGTCTTTAGAGTTGTATAGCAGCGGTCTGTGGATGCCTATTAAGAGTGATTGGTATACGGACGAAAGTAAGGTAGAACAGTGGGCCGGAGAAGGTAAATCACATCCGTCAGGATATAAGGAAGTCTTTCTTAACCCTGTATGGGAGAACAGTGAATTGTCTTCCGAGCATAGAATGAAACATTATAACCAAATTAATGATATTGTATTTCCTGCATTGGATAAAGTATGGACAGGGGAGCAAACGGTTCAGGATGCTTTGGATAAAGTCATGCCGGAGGTAGATAAGATTTTTGACGGGGTATTCGGACAATAACAGTTACATGAGGGAATAGGGGAAAACCTGTTCCCTCACTGTTATAAAATATAAAGGGAAGGGTATTGTCGCATGAATAAAATATTTGAATCAGCAAAACCGCAGCAGGTAAGACTTCTGGATTCTGAAATTCGCAGAAGATTTCAAGTGAATGAAGATTTACTTCTTCGTTATCAGAGTAAGGATCTGCTTCGTAGTTATTATTTTGAGGCGGGGCTGTGGAAGGATAATAGCGAAAATCCTAAAATAGAGCATTGGGGATGGGAAGGGCCGACCAGTGAAATCAGAGGACATTTTGTAGGTCATTGGCTGTCTGCTGCAGCTATTACTTATGCTTCAGATGGTAATCGTGAATTGCTGGGCAGGGCAGAATATATGCTGGATGAACTGGAGCGGTGCCAAAAGGCTAACGGAGGGGAATGGATTGGGGCAATTCCTGAAAAGCAATTGAGATGGACAGAAGAGGGGAGGAACTTTGGTGTACCTCTTTATAATCTCCATAAAATCATAATGGGTCTTACTGATATGTACGTGTATGCGGGTAACTGTAAAGCGTTGGAAATAGTAGGACATTTTGCAGACTGGTTTTATCGTTGGGTAAAAGATATACCAACAGACAGAATGGATATCATTATGGAAACGGAAACTGGGGGAATACTCGAAGAATGGTGCAGGCTGTATGAAATAACAGGAGAAGAAAAATACCAGGTACTGATGGAGAAGTTTCTGCGCAGACCGCTTTTTCATGCATTGCTGGAAAATAAGGACGTGCTGACTAATATGCATGCCAATACTACAATTCCGGAAATACTTGGAATTGCCAGGATGTATGAAGTAACCGGAAATCCGGAATACTTGAAAGCAGTAAAAAATTATTGGAGTATAGCCGTAACGAAAAGAGGAGGTTTTGTAACGGGAGGACAGACAAGCGGTGAAGTCTGGATACCCCCTTTCCATATCAGAGAAAGACTTGGAAAATTAAATCAGGAACATTGTGCTGTATACAATATGATGCGTCTGGCAGAATTTTTATATCAATATACTGGGGATATAGAATTTGAAAATTACAGGGAACTGAATTTGTATAATGGTATTCTGGCACAACAGAATCCCAATACAGGTGCTGCTGCATATTATCTTCCCATGCAGGCGGGGAGCAGAAAAATCTGGTCCACAGAAAAGAAATCGTTCTGGTGCTGCTGTGGAAGCGGGATACAAGCGGGGGCATCTCATGGAATGGGAATATATGCAGAGAATAAAAATCAAATAGCAGTAAATCAGTTTATTCCTTCCGTTCTGACGAGTGACAGATGGGAAAGAAAAGTAAAAATAACACAGCAATCAGGAATGTCAGCAAAAAATGTACAAAAGCTGATTGGAATAAATGCAGGAAGTGTCAATTATCCGGAAGCTTTTTCTGTTTATCTGAATATTGATGCAAGTGAAGCCCCAGATATGACTGTTTTGGTAAGAATTCCTTTTTGGAATCAGAAGGCTCCGGTTCTTTTAGTGAATGGAGAACAGGTTGATTATTATATGGAAAACAGCTGTATCTATATTCCATGTGGGAGCAAAAAACTGGAAGTATCAATCCTTTTTTACCAGGCACTGACAGTTCATGAAATGTCAGGGTGCGGTGAGATGATTGCCTTCCGACACGGTCCTGTTGTTCTGGCCGGAATGACAGAAAAGGATACTATTCATGGGGAGAGAGGGCAAATACAGAATATGCTTGTGCATCATAATGAACGGATATGGGGAAGCTGGACCCGGGAATTCAGAACCACGCAGGAGGAAGTAAATATTAATTTCAAACCTCTGTATGAAGTTGCAGATGAGACATATACCGTTTATTTTATCAATGAAAATGGGGATTGATATAAATGAAAAAAGGAATTTCAGTTATTAAACGGAGAAATCAGGTACAGGGTATATTGTTTACCCTTCCTGCTATTCTTGGATTTCTTATCTTTACGCTGCTTCCAATGGCGGCCAGTTTGTATTTGAGTTTTACAGACTATAGGATTTCCAACAAACCCCTTTTGATTGGGGCGGATAATTATGTGCGGCTCTTTTCCGGGGAGGATTATTTCTTTTATAAAGCGCTGGGGGTAACGGCATATTATGTTGTGCTGAGTGTACCTACTTTTCTAATAGTTGCTTTTTTTATTGCAAATCTTTTGAACAGTGAAATAAAAGGGATGGCAATATTCAGAACTATATTTTATCTTCCCTCTATTGTTCCTGTGGTAGCAACATCAATGATATGGGCCTGGCTGTTTAATCCGGATTTCGGACTTTTTAACAGCATACTCAAATCATTGGGACTTCCGCAGAGTCAATGGATTTATAATGAAAAAACAGTAATTCCATCCATTGTATTAATGGGAATATGGACAACCGGTTCCACTATGGTCATATTTCTGGCAGGGCTTCAGGATGTGCCGAAGCAGTTATACGAAGCAGCAAAAGTGGATGGAGCAGGTTACTGGAAGCGAATGAGATTTATAACTATTCCATTGATGACTCCAACACTCTTTTTTAATCTGATAATGGGTATGATCAATGGATTTCAGGTGTTTTCACAGGCATATATTATGACGGATGGCGGGCCTAATAACGCAAGTCTTTTCTATGTGTTTTATCTATACCGCGAGGCCTTTCGAAATTCACAAATGGCACGTGCCTGTGCGTGTTCCTGGGTTTTGTTTATTATTATAGCAGTACTGACATTTATAACTTTTCGAACATCCGATAAATGGGTTTATTCTGAGTGAGGGGGGAACAGGAGTATGAAAAAGAAAAAACGGATTCCGAAGATTATTGTCTCTGTGATACTGTTAGCAGGGGCAGTAATATGTTTAGTCCCTTTTTACTGGCTGGTCAGAAGTTCCTTTATGAAAATAGAACAGATTTTCAGAATGCCGCCGGAATGGATTCCGGATCCTTTTACTCTTGAAAATTATAAACAGGCTTTTACACTGCTGCCCTTTGGACAATATTTTCTGAATACTATTATTATTGTAGCAGCGGTAATGGCGGGGACTCTTTTAACCAGCTCAATATGTGCGTATGGTTTTTCAAGGATTGAATGGAAGGGTAGAAATCTGGTATTCTCATTGATCCTCAGTTCTATGATGCTTCCCTATGCGGCAACACTGATACCGACTTTTATCGGATGGAGTAAGGTTGGAGCTATAAATACGTATCTTCCCCTGACAATACCTGCCTGGTTCGGCGGAGGCGCTTTCAACATATTTCTTCTTAAACAGTTTTTTCAGGGAATACCGCGGGAACTGGATGAATCGGCGGTAATGGATGGTGCCGGTCATTTTACCATTTATAGCCGGATTATTTTGCCATTAGTAAAACCTGCTCTGGTAGTAGTTGCTTTATTTACTTTTATGAATACCTGGAATGATTTTCTGGCCCCTCTTATTTATATTAATGATGACAATAAATTTACACTGGCTTTGGGGCTTCAGCTTTTTACCAGCCAGTATACGGCACAATGGCATCTGCTGATGGCAGCGGCAACAGTAATATTAATTCCGGTAGTAATAGTGTTTTTGTTCGGCCAAAAATATTTTATTGAAGGGATCACTATGACCGGATTAAAGGGATGAGCAGGATAGAGAATGCTTTGAAACTTTTCCGCGCCTGAGTGTATTATGCCTTTGGATTTAATGCGGCGGTAACGGACACTTTTGTGCAATAACTGACAGGATTAATATATCATCTGCCTTTAAAATAGATTCATCTTCCTCATTAACAGGATTAAAAAAGAAAGGATGAATCTATATGGAAAAGCAGCAGGTAAGCTATTGGGAACTGGAAGGGACTTATCAGGAAATCGGAAAACAGATGGCGAAGCAGCCGGAGAAAAATCATATATATATTCCGGATCCGGAGAAGTTCGGCGGAAAAGAAATGGAGGAAGCATTCCAATTATATGACAGGTACTGTCCGGGGATTCGGGAAGAACTGGAAGGCTATGCGCAGGAGGCCGGAATAGCAGTACGGGATATTGCTTATACCTGGATGACATATCTGGTGCCGGGCTGTTCCGGTCTGATCCTCACGGGAAAGAAAACCGATGATGGTCATACAAAAATTGCAAGAAATTATGAATTCACCTTGGAGGATGAGGATCTGAAGCTGTACCGTACCGCGCCTGCGGGAAAATATGCCCACATTTCCGGCTCTATCGTGGGTTTTGGCAGGACAGAGGGAATCAATGAAAAGGGACTGGCAGTTTCCATGACCTCCTGTGGTTTCCCTGTGAGCAATTTGCCGGGAATGCGTGCCCCTGTGCTGAAAGGACTGCAGTTCTGGGCGGTTATCAGAAGCCTGCTGGAGAATTGCGGGGATGCGAAAGAGGCGCTGGAGAAGGTGATGGAGATGCCAATCGCTTATAATATTAATCTGTTTCTGGCGGATTGCAGCGGGACAGGAATTTTGTTTGAGACAATGAATGGGGAGAAGGCTTATACCAGCATCGAACCGGCGGATGAGAAGCAGTATTTATGCGGAACGAATCATATTGTGATTGAAAAGCTGGTCTCCCGTGAGCCTGCGGCAATGGAAAATTCAATAGTCAGGAGGGACAGGCTTACAGCTTTTGCCGAAGCGGAGAACCGTATCAGGGAAAGCGGGCTTCGGGAGCTGCTGCTGAAAAAATATCCGGAGGGAATGACTGCAAATTATTATGCGGAGGGCTTCGGCACAATAAAATCAGTGATTCTTGATACGGCGGAAAAACGTTACAGCATCTGTTGGCTGGGACAGGAAAAAAATGGCTGGACGGATTATTTTGTCCCGGAAAAAAGAGGGGATTATGCGGAAGAGAAGGATGTGGAAATCGAGAAAGCGGATCCTCAGTTTTTTGCGATAAGGCCGCTCATGTAAAAATCTTACGAAAAAAAAGTCTTGTGTATTCAAGGCTTTTTTTATTTGCTATAATATGGGAGAGACTTATGAATAGTGGGAGGATATGACTTGCGTAAATATTATGGAGCCTTGCTGGCAATATTACTGTTATGCTTTTTAGGATTTACCGGATGTCTGGGAAGCGGAGCATCGGAAGTTATGAGTAATGGGCAGAGCGTTGTAGAAGAAGAGACCGTAATCGATCATACATTCGCGCATCATAGATTTGTGGATAATCTTTTTATGACACTTCCTCCTGACTGGACATACAGTACCTATGAAAAGGTGAATGCGGGCGATGAAATGGAAAGCAATGAATGGGGCTTTAAGGTTTATATAGAAGGGAAAACAGCAGGAGAAATCATTATAGCAGGGGGATATGACAGTGAGGAGCCCACAGGGGAAGAGGGAACGGATTTTATAACCAATACCGGTCTTCTGGGAAAACGTTATACGCAGGAAGCAGAAGATGAAAATAAGGATGTTTTAATTAAGGAATATATAGCGCTGACGGTGCCGGGGTTTGATTATGCATACTATGCTGTGGTATGTACGATTTCCAAAGAGCTGTATGAGGAGAATAAGGAAATTCTGGATAGCTTTTTTTTGAATGTCGGAGTAGCTGCCGTTCCCATAGATACACAATCATAGAGGCAGAGGGGAAAGAAGGAATGGCATGAAAGAGGAATCGAATATTAATTTTTGGCAGAAGGTGGCTTTTCTTTACGGGCCTTTCATGAAAAACAGCCATAAGCTTTATGAAAATATCAGCAGGCGGATAAAGCCGGATCTGAACCGGGATATGGATGTGCTGGAGCTGGCATGCGGTTCCGGTCAGCTTTCTTTTGCGCTGGCCCAATATGTGAGACATTGGGAAGCTACGGATTTCTCAGAAAAGATGATTGAAGAGGCAAAAAAGAAGGAGCATTCTTCCAGGCTGTTTTTTTCGGTACAGGATGCTACGGCTCTGCCTTATGCACCTGCAAGCTTTGATGTGGTGGTAATAGCCAATGCCCTTCATATCATGCCTTATCCGGAAAAGGCGCTGGCGGAAATATCCCGGGTACTGAAGCCGGGCGGAATTTTGTATGCTCCCACCTTTGTACAGATAGAAGGGAAAATGCCGAAATTCAGGATGCGTATGATGGAGGGGATCGGTTTTCATACGTATCATAAATGGAATGCGGGAGAGCTGATTGCCTTTGTATCCGAACATGGCTTTACTCCCATGAAGCACGGGATTTTATATGAAGGGCTGTTGCCGCTGTGTTTTCTGAAAGCAAGAAAAGAGCGGCAGTGAGTGGATTATGAATACTTGCGGCAGCCGCAGGAGGGGTTATATGGACTATAGCAGAAAAATATCGGAGCGTTTGTGGAATCTGCCTGAAAAAGGGGAGTTGGAAAGTCATCGTGAGGAAACGTTTATCGATGATATTATCCAGAAAAGCCATATTGAAAAAACACTGCTCGACAATCTGGACGGAATAAAAACGGTGTTTGACGGGGGAGCGGGCTGCGGGAGGTTTTCTATTCTTCTTGCAAAACAGGGATGTAAAGTTACGCACTTTGACATTTCGCAGCCGATGATAGATAAAGCGAAGGAATTGGCCCGGCAGGCAGGCGTCCTGGAACAAATAACCTTTGTCAAAGGCGCGTTGGAGGATTTAAGCGCATTTGACAGTAAATCCTTTGATTTGGTCATATCCTTTGATGCTCCGATCTCGTACACTTATCCTCATCAGGAACAGGTGATTCAGGAGCTTGTCCGCCTTGCCGGAAAGCGTATCATCATAAGTGTATCAAGCCGTATGGGATACCTTCCTTATCTGGCAAATCCGCTTCAGAAAAATCAGTTTATTCTGGATGAAAACTGTGGCGATTCCTGGGTAAGGAGGTGTGTGGCCAATAAGGATAACGCTGTGAAGTCCTTTTCTTTTGATGAAAAAGCGGCAGAAAAGCTGTTGGCAGAGGGACTTATGGGAGGCGAAAAGGAAATAGCGGAATATGAACAGGGAGGAGCTCCCTGGTGTATCACATATACGTTTATGCCGGATGAATTAAGGGATATACTGAGCAGGTCGGGCGTGAAAAATATTGAATTGGCAGGACCGGGCGCATATGCGAGGACAATACCGAACGAATTGCTTGTAAAAATAATGAAGGATCCGAAGCAGCGTTCTGATTTCCTGGATTTCTGTTATAGATATGATGCAAATGAGTTTGTCTGCGGTATGGGAAAAGACAATCTGTTGGCCAAAGGGGAGCTGTAAAAAGGATTAAGAGCCGGTTATCCGGCTCTTAACAGTGAGTGTAGGGAAAAATATTGATCTATCATAGATTTTATCGCCAGACGGGATCATGGAGAGTGATTTTCATAAGGCATACGGGATCACCCATCTTTATACTTTTCAATAACTCTACGTCCGCTTTACAGGCAAACGCTTTTTCAAAAAGTACTTTGCTGTAACCGGCAGTACATTGACACCATGTATAGCTTTCTAACTTTTCCACCTCCGCGAGCATGGGACAGGGACAAAAATCAAACTGCAGAAAAAGTTCACCGTCTTTGCAGAAAAGTCCGGCGGACTTTGCCTTCTCTGAAGCTGTGAATTCCTCTATACTGGAGGAATCTGCCATAAGTTCCCTTACAAGAGCAAGTTTTTAGTCCATGCCGTAACTGCACTGGCAGTTCATTCGTATTTTCTTTACGGTATGGTAATCAAACTTACTTTCCAGGCGTTGCATGGCAGACCTTACCCAATCAGGATTCGTTTCTGTTTGTGCCGCACCTTCTCTGCCATAAACCACTTCTCCGGCAATACTTTCATTGCTTTCGGCTTTGATGGCTTCATAAATTACGTTTTCCTGGATTTCCCTTATATTGAACATATCTTTCTCCTTATTCCTGAGTCATCTGGTAACCGTTTTGAGGAAGCCTTTGATTGATCCGTTCTTTTCTGTCCATATATCGGTTCACCTGTTTATAACATACTCTTTTTAGTACCAGATTTGCAATGTATTTTCCTGTTTTTGAACTTAAAAAAGAAACGGTTTCATACTATGATGAAGATACGGTATCGGTACGCCGATCCGGGAACTGATTTCTTTTCCGCCATTCACTGGGGCTTAAGGAAAAGCTCTTTTTAAATGCCTTGTAAAATATGGAATTGTCCGAGAAGCCGCATTCCGAAGCTATTTTCTGAATGGGAAGATCGGTGCGTTCCAGAAGCTTTTTGGCATTCTGCAGACGAATGCAGGTGAGATAGGCGTGAGGAGTCATCCCCAGCTCCTGCTTCATTTTTTTGTCAATATATTCGGAGGAATAGTGGAAGGCTTCTGCCAGAGATTCTCCGGTTATGTGGGAGGCATAGTTCTCATTCAGGTAGCGCATCAGGCCGGCGGTGAGCGGCGTATAGGATTGTTCCTGGGTATACAGCAGGCCAAGCAGTCTGAAGAATTCGCTCTGCAGTTCCAGATGGCTGCACGGAGTCCGGTTCAGAAGGCGTTCCAGCTGCTGAAGGAGCGGCAGGAAAAGGCCGGGCTGAAAGGTTCCCCGGACAGGAAGCATAAGCCGGTTGGTACGATCCTCGGTATAGGCGGCTTCGAAATGAATGTAGTAGTATTCCGCCTTCGGGCTTGGGCGGGACGCGTCCTGACGGATATTTTTTCTCTGGATATACCATTCTCCCGGATGAAGGGTGGTAAGAATCCCGTTTTCTGTAAACTGAAGAGTATTTTTCAGCATGAAAATAAGGACAAAGTATCCGCAGCAGCGGGAGCAGTGGTATTCATTGATGCCGAAGCGTTTCAGATTGCAGTCTGTGAGATATGGCATGGGGGCAGGGGAGAGGAAAATAGTTTCCATGGCAAACCGCCTTTCTTTTTAGGGAAGGATTGAAAAAGGATTGGTTTATCTGTATTTACAGAATAAAACATTTGTACCAAAAAAGAAATATAAAATTAAGAATAAGGAGATAAGAGTATGCAAGAAAGAAAATTCGTTCCGCTCACAACAAAGGAGCTTCGGCCGCAGGGGTGGCTGAAACGGCAGCTGGAAATTCAGGCGGAAGGGCTTTCGGGGCACCTGGATTTGATTTGGCCGGATATTCGTGACAGCAAGTGGATAGGCGGGGACAAGGAAGGCTGGGAGAGGGTGCCGTACTGGCTGGATGGATTCATTCCGCTGGCCTATTTGCTGGAAGATGAGGATCTCATAAAGAGAGCGGGAAAATATATTGATGCAATCCTGGCCCGTCAGGAGGAGGACGGATGGATCTGTCCCTGCGGGAAGGATGAGAGAAATACATATGATGTGTGGGCTGTTTTTCTGATCTGCAAGGTTCTGGTGCTTTATCATGATTGTACGGGGGATGAACGGATTGAGCCGGCGGTTTACCGCGCTATGAAAAACCTGCTCGATCACATTACCCACAATACGCTTTTCAACTGGGGAGCAGCCAGATGGTATGAATGTCTGATTCCTTTATTATGGCTGTATGAAAGACGGCCCGAGGAGTGGATGCTTCAGCTTATGTGTGTGCTGGACGCGGAAGGGCTGGATTATGAAAAGCTTTATGAGCATTTTGATTTTCAACATCCGGCGGCGGATAAATACTGGACGCAGCTGAATCATGTGGTAAATACGGCTATGGCGCTGAAATCCAGGGCGCTGATGTCTCTTGTTACGGGGGAGGACGGAAATGCCTTTGCCAGGAAGATGTATCAAAAGATAATGAAGTATAACAGCATGGCGACCGGTCATTTCACAGGGGACGAGTGTCTGTCAGGCGATTCTCCTGTTCAGGGAAGTGAATGCTGCAGCGTGGCGGAGGCCATGTATTCCTGCGAGGTTCTTTTATCGGCGGCAGGGGATTCCTTCTGGGGAGATCTTCTGGAAAAAGAGGCCTTTAATTGTCTTCCGGCAACTACGACTCCGGATATGTGGGCGCACCAGTATGTGCAGATGACCAATCAGATCAGCTGCAGCAGAATTCCGGAGGAGGGGGTTCCTTTTAATTCCAATGGAGGAGAAGCCCATATGTTTGGGCTGGAACCTAATTTTGGCTGCTGTACGGCGAATTTTAATCAGGCCTGGCCTAAATTTGCCTTATCGGCCCTGATGCGGAGTGGGGAAGGGCTGGCGGTGATGTCTATGGTTCCTGTAGAGGCAAAGGTGAGGCGTGATGGTGCTGAAGTGGATCTTCAGATAGTATCGGAGTATCCGTTCCGTGACGAGGCGGTGATTGAAGTAACCACAGATCGTCCGGTGACCATGGAGCTGCTGATCCGAATTCCCGGTTTTGCCAAAGAGGCTTTTGTGGATGGGGAGAAAGCGGAGCCGGAAAGCTTTTACCGGATTTACAGGACATGGGAAGGCAGTACCCGGATTCCTGTTCGTTTTGTATTTGATACTATGCTTGCGGATCGTCCTTTCGGTTCAAAAGCTGTTGTGCGCGGCCCTCTTGTATTTTCGCTTCCTGTTGAGGCACAGTGCCGTATCCTGGAATATACCCGGGATGGGGTGGAACGCAAAGCGCCCTATTGTGATTATGAGTTCACACCTGTGTCTGACTGGAATTATGGATTCTGTTCGGAGAGCTTTGAAATTAGTCACGGTAAGATAGGGGATTATCCTTTTTCCGTGGAAGAACCGCCTGTCTGCCTGAAAACAAAAATGGTGAAGGTACCGTGGGAAGAAAAATATGGCGTCTGTGCCGTGGCGCCTTCCGAAAGAAAAGCGATGGGTGAACCGGAAGAGAAGGTCCTTCAGCCTTATGGGTGCACCAATCTGCGGATGACGGAAATGCCTTATATAGCAGTTGAGCTGTGACACATAATCAGAAATCCAAAAATTTCTTTTCTTTTACCGGAGATATGATAGAATGAAAAAGAGCAAAAGCACTTTTTCAAAGGTAAAAGGAGGAGTGAGCGGATGAAGAAATTATACAGAATGACAGGAATAGCGGCGGCAGCGGTTTTGGCAGTGTCAGCTTCGTTTCCCTCCGTGCCTGTATCGGCAGAGGAGACGGGAACGCAGGCTTTGGCGGAAGCGGACGCTTCAGGAATGGTTCAGCAGGGAATGGTTCTTGGGGCGGTTGCGGCAGGCGGGATGACTGCGGACGGCAAGGATCTGAAGATCTATGTAGCCGTGCAGGCGTTTCCGGGGGCAGTTGGATTGGATCATATCAATGTACAGTTCAGAAACCTGGAAAATGACAGAAGTGTCACTAAAATTCTGAGAGATAAGGATTATTCCAATGGCGTTTATGCCGGCTGGATAACGATGAGTATTTATGAACCTGCCGGCAATTATGTATTGGATAAAGTAATTCTGCAGGATAATAATGGAGAATATCTGAAATACTGCCGCGCTGAGGACAGAGAGGAAAATGACAAATACCAGACGCTGCCTTTTACGGCCGGTTTTGCTGTGACAAACGGTGTGGCGGCTGTGGATGAGACAGCGCCGGTGCTTGGGGCGGTAACGGTATCCCCCGTGCAGGCCGCAAAGGAGTCGCAGATTACGGTGACTGCTGCGGTGGCGGATGATTTTTCCGGTGTGGATACGGTAGCGGTGCGTTTTGAGAATGAAAACGGTAAGGCTGTCAGCATTAATCTGGATTATCAGGGGGATAGGCTCTATTCCGGCACAATCAAAAAGAGCCAGACGAAGGAAGCGGGTACCTACCGGATAAAAAGGGTGTCTGTAGCCGATAATATGGGAAACAGTAAGGTGTATAACGGCGGTGACGGACCATTTGCCAGTGATGTTTTCTTTGTGATACAATAAAACAGGAATTTTTATGCAGCAGCCTTCGGGCTGCTGTAATGTTTACACGGGAAAGACCGACAGGTATGAGGGAAAAGGAATGGAAATGTTTGATATCAGGACTCCGGAAGGGGAGCCTACGGGAGAGGTAAAGGAAAGAAGCGCGGTTCACAGGGACGGCGACTGGCACGGGACAGCCCATATCTGGCTGGTGCGCCGGAAGAATGGGAAAATTGAGGTGCTTCTGCAGAAGCGCAGCCGGCTGAAGGAAACATTCCCGGGATGTTACGATGCTTCCTGTGCCGGCCATTTATCCGCAGGGGACAGCTTTATCCAGGGAGCGCTGCGGGAACTGCAGGAAGAACTGGGGCTGGAAGCAAAGGAAGAAGACTTGTTTCTTGGGGGAATTTATCCCTGTCAGGTGGATGAATGGTTTGGAGGGATCCATATTTTGGACAGGGAAATCTCTGCGGTTTATTTATATGATAAGCCTGTTAAGGAAGAGGAACTGAAGCTTCAGGAGGAAGAGGTGGAGGGTGTCTGCTGGATAGAGTTTGAACGGCTGAAGGAGCTGGCGGCAGCAGGAACGCCTGAGTATTGTATTTTCCCATGGGAAACGGACGCTTTGGAAGATGCTTTCCGGAAGAGGTACCGGTACGGGGAGTAATCCGGGGGCATTCCTGTCCTCATTCGGGAAAAGGGTGTGCAGATATAGAAAAGAGACATAAGTGCAAAGGCAGAAAAGGAGAATTTCAAAATGAAAAAAATGAGGATGGCGATTATAGGAGCGGGAGGTATTGCGGTCTGTATGGCAAAGACCATTGCGGAGATGGATAATGTGGAAGCATATGCCATTGGTTCCAGAAGCCAGGAAAAAGCGGACAGATTTGCAGAGGAATATGGGTTTCAGAAAGCCTATGGATCCTATGAGGAACTGGTGAAGGATGAAAATGTGGATCTGGTTTATATTGCCACGCCTCATTCCGAGCATTTTGCAAACGCAAAGCTGTGCATTCAGCATGGAAAGCCGGTGCTATGTGAAAAATCCTTTACGGCCAATGCGAAGCAGGCCAGAGAGCTGATAGCGATGGCAGAGAAGGCCGGTGTTTTTATTACGGAGGCTATCTGGGTCAGGTACATGCCCATGCTTCAGACGATCCGAAAGGAACTGGAGTCAGGAAGTATAGGGGAACCGAAGCTTCTCACGGCCAATCTGGGATATGTGGCAGCGGATTCGTATAGAATGCGCACTCCGGAGCTTGCCGGAGGAGCACTTCTGGATGTAGGTGTTTATCCGCTTAATTTTGCACTGATGATATTCGGGACAGATATTGCCAAGGTTACCTCCACATGTACTTATATGGATACCGGGGTGGATGAGCAGAACAGTGCAGCACTGGTTTATGAGGACGGAAAGATGGCTGTTATAAACAGTTCGGTGCTCGTATTCAGCGATCGGAAGGGTATTATTCACGGGACAAAAGGAAGTATGGTTATTGAGAATATTAATAACTTTGAAAGCCTGACAGTATATGACGGAGAGCATAAAGAGATAAAGCATATAGAGCGTCCGGCCCAGATAAGCGGCTATGAATATGAAGTGGAAGCCTGTATGCGGGCCCTTGAGACAGGAGCGCTGGAATGTCCGGAAATGCCTCATGCGGAAACGATCCGGGTGATGGATATCCTGGATGGGATGCGGGCGGAGTGGGGAATTCGATATCCCTTTGAATAACCGGAAAACAGGGATGAGGTTGATTATTACGATGGAGGATAATCGTAATAATAGATGATACATTCTGTGATTGCTTTATACAAAGATAAAAATATAGGGAACTCACACGTAGTTCCCTTGCTTGAAAAACTATAACAGCACCTTACACGTAAGTGCTTTACTTGTATTTTTATACTACCATGAAACTCTTTTTTTGTCTACTTTTTTGTATTTGATTTTTCAAGGAATTCAGATAGTTCACAGATATTTACAAAATGATATTGCTTAAGCAGTTGATTGAATTGATTTATAGTTTCCTGCGCAGTATCCAGCTTTTTTTGAGTAGTTGTATTGTGTTCTTTCAGCTTATCGATATACAAAAGTTTATCATTGTAAATATTCAGTATGGTTTGATAGTAATGATAAACGTCAAGGGATAAAGAAATTGCTTTGTCGACTTCTTTCATTTCTGCGGCTGTGAGTTCAGTAATATAGTCTCCAAGACGGGCTTTGCTTACGCAGGTGATATTACCAAGCAGAACATTGCCATCAAGCAGAGTATTGCCGGCAGAATCCTTTTTATTTTCTATTGGTACAACAACAGGTAACTTTGAGGCAGTATGCGTAATTGGAGCGACGAGTACATTAGGAGAAGTTTTATTTGCAGAATTGTATTGAAGAATTACGCAGGGTCTTTCCTTGCATTCTTCACTGCCTATACCAACACCAAAATTACAGCGGTATACCTGACCTCGATATACCGTTCGATTTTTGGCGGAGGATGAAATGGCGTTTAAATATAATTTATCTTTTAACCATTCTAAATATTGTTGAGTTTTTATTAAATCAATATTCATTAATTATATAGTTTCCTCTTTTGTGCTATTTACAATTAGTATATTTCTTTATGGTTCCGTATTAATAACTTTAAAGTGACTGGCTGAATATGTTTGAAAATGCCGGCTGGATATACTTCTGATTGGAGAGTGACATTGTGCGGTGAAAAAGACAGACGTAGAAAAATTAAATTCTACCAAAGAAAAAGAGTATGAAGGGACGCAGCAGATTGGTATTGTAATAATATCAACTCTGCAAGTACAGTAAAATATATATGGAATTTATGATAGATGAATTACTAAAGAGAGAAAGAACAAGAGATTGTCAAAATGTAGCCCGAACATACGAAACTGTACCGACTTATAAGATCTGATTTTATTTTAGAACACCAATATTCAGCAGACAGATATTTTTTTGAAAGGAGTCTGCCGAACCAAATAAAAAGTTCGGCAAGCTCCTTTTCCATGTTTATTGCAATGTCTGTTCCGTCATAATTTCCCACCGGATTCCGAATCGATCAACCAGGGAAACAAAGCAGGAACTGTAGGTAGTACTCTGGGGCTGCTCACGGATTAACGCCCCTTCCTTCATGACCTGATAGGCTTCCATGACCTGCTCTTTCGTATCCATAGTTACCACAAGGGATAGCGGCGGTGATTCCGGCTTATTTTCCGCTTCCGCAGGTTCCAGATCCGACATCATTACCCGTATGCCGTAAAGAAGCATTTCGCCATGATAAATACGGCTGCCCCATCGGCTGTCAGCGACATAATCCTGTGGATTGGCATCCTGGTAGCGCAGAAGGCAGGTGATTTCTCCGCTGAAGGCCTTCTGATACAGTTTCATGGCATCTTCGCAGTCACCATGGAAATGAAAATTCGGTGTGATTACCATAGGCTTTCCTTCCGTTAACGGGCTGTTTTATTCATGAGCATGCGCACCGGCATAATGAACATGAAGCAGTTCATGTTCTCTGCCTTCCAGCAGTCCGCCATTATTATATAGTGTATAAATAACAGGATTTTCTTCACTTCGTTTGATGGGAGCCGCTTTATCGGAACGGTACATGCCATCGATACGTTCTTTCTTATCCACCTTGTGGCAGAAGGGCTGGCCGGCTCCGGCAATACAGCCGTAAGGGCATGCCATAACCTCTACGAAGTCAAAATGTTCTTCACCGCTCTTGATTTTTTCAATCAGATCGTCCGCGTTTCCGAGACCGCTTACCACACCGATGCGCAGAGTACGGCCGTTCAATTCCAGGAGGGCTTCTTTTACGCCTTCCATACCGCGGATACCGGAGAATTTGATGTCACGAAGCGCCTGGGTGCTTTTCTCCTGTACAAGGCGGCGCAGGGCTGCCTCGGTAACACCGCCGGTCACGCCGAAAATAACGCCTGCACCGGAGGAAATGGAGAAGGGCATGTCGGGAGCTTCGGGATCAATTTCATCAAACTGGATGCCGCTTTCACGGATCATGCGGATCAGCTCTTTTGTTGTGATTACGTAGTCGACATCAGGGATGCCGTCCCGTTTGAATTCTTCCCGGACAGCCTCCATTTTCTTAGCCACACAGGGCATGATGGCAACAGAAATAGTAGACTTTTCTTCTTCCGCGTCTTTTTCCTTATAGTATTCTTTCAAAACCGCGCCGAACATTTCCATGGGTGATTTACAGGTGGAGATATAAGGTAAAATATCAGGATGGCGGGTCTCTGCAAAACGGATCCAGGCAGGGCAGCAGGAGGTGAACAGAGGGAAACGGTCATCACCGCTCTCCAGCTTTTCAGCCAGCTCTTTTGCCTCTTCCATAATGGTCAGGTCGGCACCGACACAGGTATCATATACCGCATCAAAACCGAGCATGCGGATGGCGGTGAAAATCCTGCCGATGCTGTCTTCGCCGGGCTGGAGGCCGAAGGCTTCACCCAAGGCAACGCGGACAGCGGGGGCTACCTGTACAACCACACGTTTGGAAGGATCATAGAGGCTGCGCCATACTTTATCCATATCGGTTTTTACTTTGATGGCAGCGGTAGGACATACGGCTGCACACTGGCCGCAGTTTACGCAGTCTGTTTCCGCCAGCTTTTTGCCGAAGGCGGGAGTAACCACCATGGAAGAGCCGCGTTCTGCGAAATCGATGGCTCCCACATGCTGTACTTCGTTGCAGACTCTTACGCAGTCTCCGCAGAGAATACATTTGCTGGGATCCCTCACGATAGATACGGAGGAATTATCTACAGGCTGGGGCTTTCTGGTATTGGGGAAACGAACGTCCGTCAGGCCCAGACGGCTTGCCAGTTCCTGAAGGCGGCAGGTCTGGTTCTTTTCACAGATGGTACAGTCCCTGCAGTGGGAGGCCAGCAACAGCTCCAGAATCATCTTGCGGTGATGCTGCAGGCGGGGGGTATTGGTACGGATGGACATTTTATCCTTGGGAGGGGTGGAGCAGGAGGCGATTAAATTGCCCCGCTCGTCCTCAACCATACACATACGGCAGGCGCCGTAAATGGAAAGGTCGGAATAATAGCAAAGGGTGGGAACATGGATACCTACGCTGTTGATAACCTGCAGGATATTTTTTTCCTGGTCGAAATCCGCCCTTATGCCGTCAATAATCATATATTTTGCCATTTCAGATTCTCCTTTATGCTTCTCGTATGCAATCATAAACTATTTGAAATTAATAAATTGCATGGAACGGGCAGCCATCCTTGCAGGCGCCGCACTTGATACATTTGCTGACATCAATGGTATGAGGCTTCTTCAGTTCCCCTGAGATAGCGGAAACGGGGCAGAGCCTTGCACACTTGGTACAGCCCTTGCACAGCTCGGGATCAATCTGCAGGTTGATGAGCGCTTTGCATTGTCCTGCAGGACATTTCTTATCCACAACATGGGAAATATATTCATCCCGGAAATATTTCATGGTGCTGACAACCGGGAAAGCGGCTGTTTTACCGAGTCCGCACAGGGCGGTGTCGGAAATGGTCTGGGAGAGCTCTTCCAGCATATCCAGGTGCTCCATGGTTCCTCTGCCTTCTGTGATATCCGTGAGAAGCTCCAGCATGCGCTTTGTGCCTTCCCGGCAGGGAACGCATTTGCCGCAGGATTCGTTTTGGGTGAAGTTCATGAAGAAACGGGCCACTTCCACCATACAGCTCTTGTCATTCATGACAACAAGGCCGCCGGAACCGATCATGGCGCCGACTCTTTTGAGGGAATCAAAATCCAGGTGCATATCCAGGTGATCTTCGGTAGCGCTGATGCACAGACAGCCGCCGGAGGGACCGCCGATCTGAACGGCTTTGAAATTGCCGCCCTTTACACCGCCGCCGATATCGAAAATAACCTCCCGGAGGGTGGTTCCCATGGGAACCTCAATCAGTCCGGTATTATTGACATTTCCCGTAAGGGCGAAAGCCTTGGTACCGTGATTGTTTGCCGGGCCCATAGTCTTGTACCATTCCGCGCCCTTGAGGATAATGGGAGCTACGTTACAGAAGGTTTCCACGTTATTCAAAACGGTGGGCTTTTCAAAAAGTCCCTTTTCCACGGTTCTGGGGGGCTTTACTCTGGGCATGCCGCGGTTTCCTTCAATAGAAGAGGTAAGGGCGCTGCCCTCGCCGCATACGAAAGCGCCGGCTCCCTGGCTGATTTTTACGGTGAAACCAAAACCGGATCCCAGAATGTTGTCGCCGAGAAGGCCGATTTCCATGGCCTGATCAATGGCAGTCTGAAGTCTTGATACGGCCAGCGGGTATTCCGCACGCACATAGATATAGCCATAATGTGCGCCTGTGGCGATACCGGCTATGATCATGCCTTCCAGCACACGGTGAGGCTCGCCTTCCATCATGGAACGATCCATGAATGCGCCCGGATCCCCTTCGTCACCGTTGCAGACAACATATTTGGTTTCTTCTGTCTGACGGAGAACCTGGGCCCATTTCCGGCCGGTGGGGAATCCTCCGCCCCCTCTTCCGCGCAGACAGGATTCTGTGATTTCGTCCACAATCTGCTGGGGAGTCATGTCAAACAGGGCTTTGGCCACGGCGCTGTAGCCGCCTACTCCGATATATTCCCTTACGGATTCCGCATTGATATGTCCGCAGTATTCCAGGGCAACACGGGTCTGTTTTTTATAAAAAGGAATGTCTTCCTGTTTGGGATAGGATTTGAGGGAATGATCCTGATAAACAAGATGATCCACGATTTCATCCTTCAGGATGCTTTTTTCGATGATTTCTTCACAGTCTTCCACTTTTACTTTTATGTACAGAAGGCCTTCCGGATCGATACGAAGCAGCGGGCCCATTTCACAGAAGCCGTGGCAGCCGCTTTTCTTTAATCCGATGGGGTCTTTTCCTTCCGCGCAGCAGCCGTCGGTACCGGCAGATGCGGAATGAAGGGAAGGATCATGGGGTTCTTCTTCCAGGACAACCTCACAGCAGATCCCTTTTTCTTCCATAAGCTCTTTCAGGCGGTCATATATCAGAAGGGAGCCGCCTGCGACACAGCCGGTGCCTGCGCATACCAGAATTCTTTTTTTCTGTGCGTTCAGACGGCTGCTGTAGTATTCCTGCAAGTGGTTTAATTCTTCGCGGCTGTTAATTTTCATTGGCTGCTTCCTCCATCAGTTCTTTTATGAGTTCCCGTGCTTTTTCCGGTGTCATGGCAGCATGAACCTTGTCATTGACGGTGCATACCGGCGCCAGGCCGCAGGCTCCCAGACAGGAGACGGTTTCCAGGGTAAAAAGCATGTCATCCGAATTATGCTTGGTTTCGGACAGGCCCAGGATATTCCGGAATTCTTCCAAAATGGGGATTGATTTACGGACATGGCAGGCGGTGCCGTCACATACCTTGATGACATATCTGCCCTTGGGTTCCAGTGAAAAATTTTCATAAAAGGTGGCTACACCATAAATTTTGGCTTCGCTCAGCTTCAGCTTCCCTGCAATATAGGTCAGCGCGTCTTCGGGAAGATAACGATATTTCTTCTGAATGTCCTGCATGACTGCGATAACGGAAGAGCTGTCGTAATCATGGCTTGAAAGAATCTCATCGAGGCTGGTGATTTCTTCTTGCGTTAACATGTGAACTCCTTTCGTTCGTGAGGACAAAGCTGTGGGAAATAAAAGGCGGCCGGCATTTCAGGTCTGACCCAAATGACGGCGGGAAAAGAATCCCGGCAGCTGTCCGCAGGATAACCCTGCTTAACATTAATTTTTTCCAGCTGTCAATACATGAGCTGCCTGATATTTGAGAAAAAGGCAGATGACTAGCAATGATTTTAATATTTTACCATAAATCCATGGCACGTACCATAAAATTTCTGTGAAATTTGATAAAAAAACTCATTTTATCAACAGTAAATATGAAAATATACAAAAGACACAGAACGATTCAACAAAAATATGCAATGTGCATAATAAAAGGGGATGACAGCCGCCAAAGAAGACGCGGGAAGGCACATTTGCCGGATTTCCGGGCAGGAGTTGGAAGCGGGCGTTGCTTATCCGGCTTTTTTTCTATACAATGATAGATAAAATTTAAAAAGTGAAATCATTTTCCCATAGTTCATCCGTTTTAATATAATGAAGGCCGGACAGAAGCCAGAGGGGACGCCCTCAGGAGGAAAGACTTGACGCGTGAAGATGAAATATTCAAAAAACTGAAGCAGGGTGATGAAAATGCACCGGAGGAGTTGGTGAAGCTGTATTATCCGGAAATACTGAGGTATTGCCTGTGGCATGCCCCTGACCGGATGGCGGCGGAGGATGCGGCGCAGGAAACCTTTCTCAAGGCGATCCGTTTTTTGGACAGGTATGAGCATAAAGGGAAATTCAGGCCTTTTCTATATCAGATAGCAGCGAATACCTGTGTGGATGAATGGCGGAAAAAGAAGGCGGAGCCTTTACCCGAGGAAGTGGAATTTACAGAACCGGAATTTGTCCGGGCGGAAGCGGAGGTGGATTTTGGACTGTTGGTGGAAAGGCTTCCGGAGGAATGGAAGGAAATTGTACTGCTGCGTTTTGCCCAGGAACTGACTCTGCGGGAAATCGGTCTGGTGCTTCAGCTTCCCCTGCGGACGGTGCAGTCCAGACTTCGCAGGGCATTAAAGCAGATAAAAAAAGAGATTCAGGAAGGAGGAGGAAAGAATGGGATATAACTGGAAGAAACGGCTTGGCGAGGAATTGAAAACAGAAAAAAACGTCAGGGACTGCGGGGGATTGGAAAGAACCCTGGCAGCCGTACGGCAGGCCGGTGGGAAAAGAAACATACGGGAAAGAACCGGTTTTGGGGAATTCCTTTTGCTGCAGCTTAAGTTTGCCGGATGGAAGATATGGCTTCTCCAGGCGGCGCTGTTTACGGCGGTGGGCGGCCTGATTTCAAGGATATACGGGGATTCCTACGGAATAAGCCGGGATAAGATTCCGTTCCTGCTCTGCTGCAGCGCAGTTTTGATCGCCATGACAGTGCTCCCCTTCCTGCAAAGATCCCTGCGCTGCCGGATGTACGAGGTGGAGGCGGCCGCAAAGATGTCATCGGGTAAGCTGATGGCATCCTGGATTGTATTTGCAGGGATAGGGGACGGTATCGGGCTCAGTATTTTGATTTTTCTGACGGTCCGTATAACGCCGTTGGGATACGGAAGCGCGGTATTGTATCTGGTGGTGCCATTTTTGTTGGCGGCGGCGGTATTGTTTTATCTGCTGGAGCATTTGGAATGGAGACATGTTCTTCCCGGCAGTGTGAGCGCATGTGCCGTCCTGCTTCTTTTATTCGGTATTTTCAGTAAATATTATCCGGCCTTTTACCTTCAATCCTTTACGGCCGGCTGGGCCTTGGTGTGCCTCTGCCTTCTTGTATTTTTGGCACGGCAGTACAGCCGGCTGCGTATGGCTTATATGCCCTGCGGGATTTAGTATCGAGCTGTGTTTTACTGCCTTGCAGCAGTCGCTGAAATCAGACAGGCGGCTGCCTTCAGGGGCGAACAGACAGAAAAAGAGAGGCCGGAGGGCTTTTCGGGAATCGAGGTTATTATGGAATTGTGTTTGGAACAGGTGAGTAAGAGTTTTCAGGATAACAGGGCGGTGGACGATGTCTCCCTGCGGATAACTCCGGGCGTATGGGGGCTGCTTGGCGCCAACGGGGCCGGAAAAACAACGCTGATGCGGATGATAGCGGGGATATTGAAGCCGGATAAGGGGCGGATTACCTATGACGGAATGCGGATAGACAGCCTGGGTGAGGCTTACCGGGATATATTCGGGTATCTGCCCCAGGAATTCGGCTTCTACCCGGAATTTACAGTCAGGGATTATCTGGAATACATGGCGGCCTTAAAGGGGCTGAAGCCGGGATGGTCCCGCAGAAAAATAGGGGAGCTTCTGGAAACGCTCACCCTGGAGGACGTGAAGAATAAAAAGATTGTCAGGCTTTCCGGAGGGATGAAAAGACGGGTGGGCATCGCCCAGGCGCTGCTGAATGAGCCGGAAATCCTGATTCTGGACGAGCCTACCAGCGGGCTGGATCCGGGGGAAAGAGTGCGGTTCCGCAACCTGCTTTCCGAGTTCGCCCATGACAGGATTGTACTCATATCCACACATATTGTGCCGGATGTGGAGTACATCGCTATGAAAAATGCGGTTATGAAGGATGGAAAAATCATAGAAACCGGAACGACGCCGGAATTGGTAAAACGCATGGAGGGAAAGGTCTTTTCTGAAAAAATCCCTGCACGTGCGCTGGCGGATTATGAGAAAAAGCTGCGCATCGTTAATCTGAAAAATGAGCCGGACGGCGATATTACCATCCGTTATCTGGGAGACAGACCGGAAACGGAGGATTCTGTTTCGGAGGAACCCAGGCTGGAGGATCTGTATCTCTGGCTTTTCCCCCAGAATACAGATGGACGGAAAACAGAAGAGAGAGGTACCAAAGGAGGGAAAAGACGATGAGATTATTCAGGCTGGAATTAAAAAGGGTTATAAAGACACGGACCACCTGGATTCTGCTTGCGGCGGCCCTTCTTATATCCGTACTGATGGCCTGGCTGCCGGTGACTTTTGAAACACGGAACGTCGTGGAGGATGGGGGGGAAAAGGAGCTCACAGGATTTGATGCGATTCGGGTAAAAAGACAGGCTCAGGCAGGAATAGCCGGAGAAATCACGGAAGCACAGCTGAAGGCCGCGGCGGAGACTGCTGTTCGGGTGTTGAGGGAATATGAAAAAGAATATATGTACCAACTGCCCACGGAGGTATATGTGGAAAAAATCCTTCCTGTCGCCCCATTGCTTTCCAGAGTACCGGAGGTATATGCGGATGCGGAAACAGGGATGGCCCCGGGAATTGCTGCCCTGGACCCGGATTGGCTGGATCATTTTTATGAGAACTGCCCGGTTCACCTGAAAAACCTGATGAAATTGGAACAAAGGGATTATCCGGAGGCGGGGGAAAAGGCGGAAAAAATGTATGCAAAGGTAAAAATGCCGTTTGCTTTTTATCCGGGCTACAGCACTAATGCCTATGATTATCAGATGCTGACTATTTTTCTTCTGGTGCTGCTCTGCGTAATTATCGCCGCTCCGATTTATTCCGCAGAATATCAGACTCATGCCGATGATATCCTGCGCTGCGCCAAATACGGGAAAGGAAAGCTGGCGGTGATCAAGCTGGCCGCGGCGGTTCTGATTACAACTGTTTCCTTTGCCCTGTGCATGGCCCTGCACCTGATCCTTTCCAACAGCTTTTTTGGCTGGGATTTTTTAAAAAGCTCTATGCAGCTGGTCTTTTCTACCGTGAGCCTGAGCGCCATGACTATCGGGCAGCTGCAGCTGGCTGTGGCGGCAGCCGGGTTCGCAAGCCTGCTGGCTTCTGTCAGCTTTACCCTGTTTCTGTCTTCACGGTGCCAAAATACGGTGGCGGCGCTGGCGCTGGCTCTGCTGTTTTTCCTGAGTCCCATTATTTTATTTATGGCATCCGGCGGGAATGGAATATCCTGGTTACGGTGCCTGCTGCCTTCCGGGGGTGTCTCAATATTGGGAGGGTTTGCTTCAGAAATGACGGATTTTAATTTCCTGCATATTGGAAGCCGCTGTGTATGGACGCCTTACGTGATTCTTGTGGCGGCCCTGGTGGAAATTCCTGTATTCACGGGCTTAACAATACGCTCCTATTGCAGGCATTCCCAATGAATGGGATGCTAAAATGCGGCAGATATGAGTAAAAAGCCAGACCGGAAAATGAGAACATAGATTTCCGGTCTGGCTTTATGTAATAAAGGTGATGGTCTTTTTTTCATCAATGAGGATAGAGCAAACCTGTAAATGGGTATGCCGGTCACAGCTTCCTTGCCTTAAATCATACGGAAATGGGAACCATTTTAGCTTTGATATCATCGCTGTCTATGTTCTGCATGTCATTCTGTTCTATCATTTCTTCAATGACAAAGCCTGCTCCGGCAAGTGCGTTTACATAGGTCGAGATTTTCCGGTTGCATAAGATGACTTCGCTGTTATGGATAGGCATTTTAAAATAAGTTTCATCAAAATAGCTTTTATGAAAAATTAATTTATCGTTTTCCAATATTTCCCTGCGTTCTTCGCAGGACCATGCCACACAGTAATTTAAGGTATGGTGCCAGCTGAAGATAAAGATGCCGTCTTTTTTCAAATAGGAGGCTAATTTTTTAAAGGTGCCCTGTAAATCAGTAGTCCAGCCGATTCCATATATGGAGTATACAAAGTCAAAATAATCCTTTGGGATATCAATGTCTGCTTCCATAGGCGAACATATCAGCTTTGCGGCATATCCATTTTCTGATAACAAAGCTTTCGCATGATCCAGCTGCTTTTGGGAGATATCCAGTCCCCATAGTTCCCCGGCATTTCGTTCTGCATGATATTTTAAAGAATGACCGCTGCCGCAGCAAATCTCCAACAGCTTTTTCCCGGAAACATTTCCAAATAAATGTAAGTCATCCTCCGTCACAAATTTCACCCCATATTCGGGTAATGCAGTGGTTCCAAACCACAGGTCTGCATTTTCATTCCAATAGTTTCTGTTATTATCCATAATCAAATTATTATTCATCGGCCCTGCTCCTCCCAAATTCCCACTTTATCGTGCTGTGTTATCTAAGATGTGAGTATATTTGAAATTTATCATAGCATAGCGGCGTGGAAAAGTCATTGGATTAACAGATAATACCGTCCCGCACCGTTATAATCCTGCTGCTGCTTTTCGCGGCATCAGGAGAATGGGTGACCATAAGGATGGTCTGCCCGTTGGTCTGGTTGATCTCCTGTAAAAGAGCCATAATTTCCTCTCCGGTCTTTGTATCCAGGTTGCCGGTTGGTTCATCGGCAAAGAGGATTTCCGGTCTGCTGATTAAAGCCCTGGCGATAGCCACCCGCTGCTGCTGGCCGCCGGACAATTCCCGGGGCGTATGCCTGCGGCGGTGGGAGAGTCCCACGACCTCCAGGATATATTCCAAATCGCTTTTATAATCCTGTTTTTTCCTGCCGTCAAGCAGCAGGGGGAGCAGGATATTTTCTTCTACGCTCAGATTGGGTATCAGATTATAAAACTGAAAAACAAATCCGATTTTCTGACGCCGGATCCGGCTCATTTTCTCGTCGTCAAACCGGGAAATATCGGTGCCGTTCAGCAGGACGGATCCTGATGTGGGGGTATCCAGGCCGCCCAGGATATAGAGGAGCGTGCTTTTCCCGGAACCGGACGGGCCCATGATGGAGGCGAATTCTCCCTGTGCTATCTGCAGAGATACATCTTTGAGTACCTTCGTGGCAGTCCCGCCGGGATTGAAATCTTTGATGAGATGCCTGCCTTCTATGGCGATGTTTTTTTCCAATGCTTTCATATACCAGACCTTCGCTTTCTTATTCAAATTTTATTTCTTCGATCAGATTCATTCTGCGGCTTTTCCAGATAGGGACGGCAGAACCGAGCAGGGTTACCAGGATTCCGAGCATACCGGCGGTCAGGAAGGAAGAGGCCTCCAGTGTGGGAACCATGGATATTTTCGGGCCTGCCACCAGAAAGATCGTTTGTATTTCCTGGTAGGAAACAAACATGGCGATCAAAGCCCCCAGCAGGCCGGAGGAGAAGCCTTCGGTCAGGGTCATTTTCCTGTTTTGACGGCAGCTTAAGCCCACGGACTTATACATGGCGATGCTCCGCCGTTTCTGCATATAGTTAATCAGCAGGTTGTTGATTACGCCTATGGCGGCCAGGAGTAAGATAAAGTAGGTCATACTGTGCATGGGCTGAAGGAAAGCGCCTACGGTAGAAAGGGCGTCCGTATTAAATTCTTCCACCGTGCGGCTCCAGTTGGGAGTGTCTGCGAACAGATCCCGGATCTGGATCATGACTGCCTCCGGGTCGGCGGCGGTATAAGCCAGGAAACCATAGGAGGAGGGACTGAAATCAGTTACCGCACAGTCGGAGGGAATCACCGCCTCCACATCGGTAGCCCTTGATTTAAAGCTTCCTGCCACGGTGTAATCCTCTTCCGAAGCGCCGTCGGATAAACGGATGGTATCGCCCGGGGATAAGCCGGCCTGCTTCATCCTGTCTTCACTCAGGATAATCGCCCGGCCGGAAACAAAACCTGCTTCGGCCTGTTCTTTTTCTTCCTGCCCGGTGTAATGGAGGGCGAACATGGTGTTATACCATTCCAGATTGGAAGTGGCCTCCAGACGGGAAAAAGGAATGCCGTTCCCCTGCAGCTTTCCGTTAAAGACATAGAGAGGGAGTACCTTTTCCACGCCGTCCATCGCCTTCACCTCATCGACAAAGGCCTGATCCATCATTCCGTCCGCGAAGCCTTCCAGTTCTGCGCCGTTGAAAACATCGCTCACATAGGTGGTAACAAAGCTTCCCACCACACGGATGACGATGACGGCGGATATGCTGATGAACAGGAGGGTGACATTCTGGGTGACGTTCTTGTTGTCACGCATGTTCCTGGCAGCCAGTCTGCATTCATTGCCGGGAAAGAAGCCATAAAGGAATTCCAGGCTGCGGGAAGCCGCATTGGTCAGCAGCGGTATGAGCATGATCGCCGCACAGAGCAGTCCGAGCAGGGAAAGGGCGCCTGCCGGATAAAGCAGGTTCTCCGGAGCGGCTTTGGGAAGGATGACGGACAGAAAAAACAGGGCGGCGCCTGTAATCAGGACGAGGGGGCGGGAAGCCTGTTCTTCTTCCACATTTCCGAGAACCACTTCCTTTACCGGCAGGCGGCTGGCCCTGTGTACAGGAATCCAGGCGCTGAGAAGGGAGACAGTTACCGCGACGGCAAAGGAACTGAAAAGGCCGTATACAGAGATGACTATGGGAATTTCCATTCCCTGGGACAGGTTTTTCCCCATGCCCTGGAGGAGGAAATGCAGCACCAGGATTCCGGGCGGTATGCCCAGCAGCCCGCCTGCGCAGCCGTAAAGGAGGCTTTCCAGCATAAGGATACGGGAAACGGTTTTCCGGGTTGCGCCGATGCTGCGGAAGGTACCGATGACGGGCAGCCGATCCAGGGTGATGACCTTGTAGCTGCTGAATATGATGAAGACACTCATGGTCAGAGAGAAAAAGCTGATCAGGAAAAAGGGCATGGATTTTTGTCTTGCATCCGCAGCGATGCGGGCTTCATCCACGATTTCCGTCACGTGGTACGCTCCGTCCGGCAGAGCGGCTTCCAGTTCCTGCTTCAGGCTGGCTGTGGAAACGCCGTCAGCAGGTTCCAGCAAAATCCGGCTGAAGCCTTCCCCTTCTCCTAATAGTCCGGAAAGGGTTTCCAGAGGAAGAAGGGCGGTCGCTCCTCTTGTGTGACGCAGGAAAACCGTATCGTAGGAAGCGATATCCGCCACTTCAAAGCTTATCGGATTTCCCTTTATCTGCAGGGTGATGGTATTCCCCTTTTCTATCCCGTATTTGGAGGTAAACCGATCGGGTAAGAGGATCCTGCTGCCGGAAAAACCGGAAAGTTCTCCGCCGTTTTTTAAGCGGGGCGGATTGATCTGATTCAGCTGGGACAATGGGGCGGCTACCAGATCAATGGTTTCATAATAACCATTTTCCTTATAAAGGGCGGACGCCTCCAGAACCCCTGCGCTTGCCCGGATGGAGGGAAGGGCGGGGATGGCATCGGCCGGCACCAGGCCTGTGCCGTCAGCGGATGAAACAGCAAGTGTGGCGCTTCCGGCCATCCCTCTGGCCATTTTCTGCTGTGCGCTTTCATAGGATTCGCCGATGGAAAAGGAAACGAACAGAAGCATGGAGGACAAGAGAATGGAAAGCAGCATGACTGCTGTCCGCATTTTCCGTTCTTTTAAATTGGTGAGGATGTATTTCAGGACAATATTCAAGGTTGCACCTCCTAAAGATAAACAAAAAAGGTTGTCAGTTATCATAGAGTCATGATAAACTGCCAACCTTAACCGGATTTTCAGGCAACCTTAATTAACCTTAAGACAGGGGAAAGCGTATATGAAAGGCCGTTCCCGTTCCGGGAATACTGGAAACGGAGATGGTACCTTTGTGCATGGAAACGATATTTTTTACAATGGCAAGCCCCAGGCCGGTTCCCTCCGTTTTCTCATCCGTTCCGGTTCCCCGGTAATAGCGGCGGAAGAGATTTTCCTGATCCTTTTCAGGGATTCCTTTTCCGTTGTCGGAGACGGTTATCTGAATCACAGTCCCCTCCTGGCAGATATGCAGGGCGGCCTCTGTCTCCGCTTCCCCATGGAGAAAGGCATTCAGGATAAGGTTCCGGAAAGCACGCGTCAGGAGAGTGGGATCGAAGGAAAAAAGGATGGTTTCCCGGGTGCAGGTAAAGAGAATCCGGCGTTGTTCATATTCGGGAGTATTCAAGATATCAATGACAAGCTCCCTGAGAAAACGGACAAGGTTCTGCTCCTCTTTTTTCATGGGAACCATTCCGTTCTTCAGCTGATAAGTCAGCTTCAGGTCATCGATGAGCGCTTCCATGTAGGAAGTATTTTTCAGGATAATCCGCGCATATTGGCCGTATTGCTCCTGTTTGGCGGAATCGGGCTCCTGCATGAGCTCTGCATAGCCCCGGATGGGGGACAGGGGAGTTTTCAGGTCATGGGTGATGTTGGCGATCCATTCTTCCTGCATCCTTTCGGTCTGTTCCCTCAGCCGGTCGCTTGTACGGATTTCCCTGTCCAGCCGGTTCATGCTGTCGTAGAGATCACGGAAGACGCCGCCGCCGCTGACGGGCAGATAGCTGCGGGCGGCGATTTCCCGGATGGAGGTGATCAGCCGGTTCATGCTCCGTGTGGTGAATACGCCATAGGCAAGGCCGGAAAAAAGGATGATGAGGAAGAGAATGGCAGCCGCAGCCAGAATAACTGTTTTCCCGCCGGTAAAACGCTGTCCGTTCAGATACATGGTGGCCCTGGATACCTTTATGGGAAAATAGAGAAGGCAGCAATAATCACCGGACAATGGGGCGGCAAAACAAATCCCCTGTCCGTCCTGCGTCTGTCCTTCTGAGAAAAGAAGCAGCAGATCCGGTGCAGAATAGACGCCGGGAGCATATTCCGGCCTTTGGAAGCTGTAAATCTCCCGGCCCGAAGCATCCAGGATCTGGAATCCGATTCCTTCCTCCTGCAATAATTCCATTCCCGACTGGAGCAGCAGCGGCTTCCCATCTGTAAAAACAATCTGTTCCCCGAATTGTTCCGTGAACTTTCTGGGCCAGTCGCTTCTTACAAGAGAGCCATCCGGCTTTTGCAGGGAAAAGAGGAGAAAGGAAAGAATGACTGCCGCCGTCAGGGCGCCGAAAAGGGAGAGGAAAAAAATCAGGTAAATATGGAAAATGGAACGGTAACCGGAGCTTTTCATGCAGATTAGTCCACCTTTTTCTTTAATTTATAGCCCAGGCCCTTTACCGTGATCAGCTGACGGGGAACGGAAGGGTTATCCTCCAGCTTTTCCCTCAGATGCCGGATATGGACCATTATGGTATTGTCACAGATGCTGCTGTATTCCCCCCATACATGTTCGTAAAGCCTTTCTTTGGAGAGAATCCGGTCCGCATTTTCCATAAGACAGGCGAGCAGCAGGAATTCCCGTCCGGTCAGGCTGAGCTCCTGCCCGTCCTTATAGGCCCGGCAGCTTTCCTCATCCAGGGTGAGAGGCCCTGCGGTCAGCAGTCCTCCGGCATGGGACGGAACCGCGTTCTGATACTGCTGACGTCTCAGCTGCGCCTTGACGCGGTACACCATCTCACGGGGGCTGAAGGGCTTGGTGATATAATCATCTCCCCCGCAGGCCAGGCCCAGTATTTTATCAATATCGTCGTTTCGGGAGGAAAGGAACAGGATGGAGCAGTAAGAGAATTCCCGTATCTTTCGGCATACCTCCAGACCGTCCAGGTCCGGGAGCATGATATCCAGAATGACGATATCGGGATTATATTCCCTGCACAGCCTTATGGCTTCGGTACCGGTATACGCTTTTTGGATCAAAGAAAAGCCTTCCTCTGTCAGGACATTTTCCAACAAATCCACGATATCTTTTTCATCATCTACAAGTAATATTCTGCCGTCCATGCCCGATCTGTCTCCTTTTTGCTGCTTTCGGCAGCAGATCTGCGTTTTTTTGTTCTCACCCCAATTATATAGGGATCCGGACGTAACCTCAACCTTTGGTTTTACAGGATGGATATTTCCTTCAGAAAATGGTATGATAAATCCGGTTCTTACAGTAGCGGGACCAGTCAGGGAAAACATGAAAACAGCGGAGGAAACCGAGATTATGCTGAGTCGGACAGATATCCGTCGGGAATGCCATAAGACGACCTTTGAAAAGGGAGAGGAATTGAGCCGGAGGGGCTCCGTGCGCAATCTGCAGTGGACAAAGGGAAAAGAAGACGGCTTCGAGGTAATTTCCATGGAAGCCAATGTGAACGGCAGTCATGGAAATCTTTATGAAGTAAAGATTAAAATAGATGAAGACTACCGGGAAATCCTGGAATATGAGTGCGAGTGCCCCGCTTTTTATACCTATGCCGGGCTTTGCAAACATTGTGCGGCGGTGCTGCTCACTTATCTGGAGGAGCGCAGAACAGGTAAGGCCGCGTCCCGGATCCTGCCTGTGAGCAGAGCGGCAGCGCCCTCCGTGCGTACCTCCACCTATGGCTTCGATGGGATCCTGGGGCAGTACGTGATGAAGGATAAGGTAAACCTGATGCAGCAGGAAATCCTGGGGAAGGTAAGGCTGGAGCCCCATTTCAAGCTGACCGGGGGAAGCATGAAGGCGGAATTCCGGATTGGGAACACCCGGATGTATGTGCTGAAAAATATCGGTGACTTCGTGAATGCGGTGGCAAGGAATGAGCGTGTAAGCTATGGCAGGGAGTTGGAATTCTACCATCATCCGGAGGCCTTTGCACCGGAGAGCAGGCCCATGGTGCGGTTCCTGCAGTTTACGCTTCTGAAAGGAAGCAGCTATTTAGGAAATTATTTGTCAACGGTATATAAGAGGGAACTGAATATAGCAGGGGATCAGGCGGATGAATTCCTGGAGGCGGCACAGGCAGCCCCGTTTTTTGGAGCAGTGGATGAGGAAAGCAGCCGGGAATGGGAAATCCGGGAAGGGGAGCCGGAGCGGCTTCTGGAAATCAATGGAGATAAGACAGGGATTTCCATAAAGCTGCAGCGTATGCAGTTTGTTACCGGAAACAGGTACGGTTACTTTTTTGATGACGGGATTGTCTGGAAAACGGACAGAGAACGGATAGAGGAGGTGCGTGAGTTCCTTCTTTACATGGAAAGCTTCGGAAAGAACGGGCTTTATGTGGCGGCGGACGAGCTTCCGGCCTTTACAAGGGACATGCTTCCGGTGCTGCAGGAGCATTTTGAGGTGAAAATGCAGAACTTTATACCGGAGGAATATCTGCCGGAGGAGGCTGTATTTGAAATTTACCTGGATGCGCCCCAGAGGGATCTGCTTACCTGCGAGTTATACTCGGTCTATGGGGAAGAAAAGCATAATCTCTATGAAAATTTTAATTTGGCGGACAGGCGGGATGCGCACAGGGAAATGAAGATGGCGGGGCTGGTGAGTGCCTTTTTTGACGCTTATGATCCCGAAAAGCATCAGATGGTGATCCAGAAAAATGAGGAGCGGCTTTTTACCTTTCTTCAGGAAGGCATTCCCAGGCTTCAGGAGCTGTGTGACGTATATATATCGGATTCTGTCAGAAATATGAAGATACTGCCCGCGCCCCATGTGTCGGTGGGTGTTTCCCTGGAAGGGGAGCTGCTGGAGCTCACGCTGCAGTCGGAGGAGATGCCGGTGGATCAGCTGGTTGATATCCTGTCCAGGTACGACAGGCGCAAGAAGTATTACCGGCTGAAAAACGGCAGCTTCGTGGATTTGAGCGATGAGGGAATCCGCACGCTGGGCAGGCTGAAGCAGGAGCTTCAGATTACCGATGCGTCCCTGAAGGACGGAAAGGCGGAAATCCCCCGTTACCGTGCCATGTATCTGGACAGCAGCCTGAAGGAAAACAGCGGCCTGGCTCTTCAGAAAAACAAGAGCTTCCGTTCCCTTGTCCGGAATATGAAAACGGTGGAGGACAATGATTTTGAAATCCCCGGCGAACTGGACAATATTCTGCGGGGATATCAGAAACAGGGATTTTTGTGGATAAAAACGCTGAAGGCCAACGGCTTCGGAGGCATCCTGGCGGATGATATGGGCCTGGGAAAGACTCTGCAGGTCATCGCTTTTCTCCTGTCGGAATGGAAGGAGAGCGGGGAAAATCCGGGCAGGCCCTGGCTGATTGTCTGTCCGGCGTCACTGGTTTATAACTGGAAAAGCGAGCTGGAACGATTTGCCCCGGCGCTTCCTGTTTATACGGCTGCCGGAAATGTAAAGGAAAGGGAGGAGCTGCTCAAGCGCGTGGAAGCACAGGGAAAGGGAGTGGTGATCACCTCCTATGACCTTCTGCGCAGGGATATCCTCCTTTATGAAAAAATGAGCTTTGCCTGTGAGGTAATCGATGAAGCCCAATTCATCAAGAACCATTCTACACAGGCATCCAGGGCGGTGAAGCAGGTGTCCGCAGGTTTCCGCCTTGCCCTCACCGGCACGCCGGTGGAAAACCGTCTCAGCGAGCTGTGGAGTATTTTTGATTTCCTGATGCCGGGCTTCCTTTTTGCCTACAGGCGTTTCCGTGAGGAGCTGGAAACCCCGGTTGTGACCGGCGGGGATGAGGAAGCGGCGGAGCGGCTTCACCGGATGATACGTCCCTTTGTTTTACGAAGGCTGAAAAAGGATGTGCTCACCGATCTGCCGGATAAAATCGAGAAAAATATGGTGGCCGTCCTGGAGGACGAACAGAGCAGCCTTTATGATGCGCATGTCCAGCGGCTTCTGGCGGTCCTCTCCAAACAGACAGAACAGGAATTTGCCGGTAAGCAGATCCAGGTACTGGCGGAGCTTACCAAGCTGCGGCAGATTTGCTGTGATCCCGGCCTGCTTTTTGAAGGATATGCAGGGGGCTCTGCTAAAATGCAGCTTTGCCTGGAGCTGATACGCAATGCGGCGGAGGGCGGACATAAGGTTTTGCTTTTTTCCCAGTTTACCTCCATGCTGGAACGGCTGAAGCAGGAACTGGTGAAAGAGGATATAAGCTTTTATGCCCTGGATGGAAGTACGCCGAAGCTGAAGAGGCTGGAACTGGTGGAAAGCTTTAACAAAGATGAAACCCAGGTGTTCTGTATTTCCCTGAAGGCAGGGGGAACCGGGCTGAATCTGACGGCGGCGGATATCGTCATCCATTTTGACCCCTGGTGGAATGTGGCGGTTCAGAATCAGGCGACCGATCGGGCGCACCGGATCGGGCAGCAGAACGTGGTGACAGTGTACAAGCTGATCGCCAAAGGGACGATTGAAGAAAAGATAGTGTCTCTTCAGGAGAAAAAGAAGGAACTGGCAGATAAAATCCTGGGAGGGGAAGAAATGGGAATGGCGTCCTTTACGAAGGAAGAACTGATGGATATTCTGCGTGTCTGAAAAAACGGCGCAGGGAAGAGAGGAAAAGAGATGAAGGAAATGATGCTTTGGTATGAAAAAAGTGCGGAACGCTGGGAAGAGAGCCTGCCCATCGGGAACGGAAGCCTGGGGGCGATGATTCTGGGCGGTGCGGAGGAAGAAATCCTTGGCCTGAACGAAGAGAGTGTGTGGTCCGGTTATTATAAGGATAAGAATAATGCGAAAGCGGCCGACTGTCTGGAAGAAGTAAGAAGCCTTGTTTTTTCCGGAAAGAATAAAGAGGCGGAGCGGCTGATACAGAACAATATGCTGGGGGAATACAATGAATCCTACCTTCCTCTGGGAAATCTGAAACTGAAGTTTGCATATGGAAGCGGCAAAGAAGGGAAAGCGGAAGGATACCGGAGACAGCTGGATCTGGAAAACGCGGTGGCACAGGTTTCCTATACCTGCAATGAAGTGCATTATCAGCGGGAGTATTTTGCAAGTTATCCTGCAAAAGCTATATTTGTCCTGCTCACTGCGGATAAACCGGTTATGGATTTTACGATTTCCTTTATATCTCAGCTTTGCCTCGCTGTCAGTGCGGAGGACGGGGCGCTGCAGGTCACGGGCCGTTGTCCGGAGCATGTGGATCCTTCCTATCTTCCGGAGAGGGAAGGCTCTGTTGTCCAGGGAACAAAGGGAATGCAGGTGAATGCAGAATTCCGGGTGGTTTCCTGTGACGGGCAAGTCCGGGAAGAAGGGGAAATGCTCCATGTCAGCGGCGCATCCCGCTGCCTGCTGATGATCTCTGCCATGAGACAGCCTGTGCTTCCTGACAATATGGATTACGAAGCCCTGAAAGCGGCGCATATCCAGGATTATCGCAGCATTTACGATAAAGTGGAATTGTATCTGGGCGAACAGAAAGATCTCCCTACGGAGGAACGGCTGGAGCTTTTGAAAAAGGGCGAAGAGGATAACGGACTTTACGGACTCTTTTTCCAGTACGGAAGATATCTGCTCATCGCTTCCTCACGGGAAGGGAGCCTTCCTGCCAACCTTCAGGGGATCTGGAGCTGGGAGCTGCGCGCGCCCTGGAGCAGCAACTGGACCATCAATATCAATACCCAGATGAATTACTGGCATGCGTTAAGCTGTAACCTGGAGGAATGCCTGGAACCTTATATCCGGTTTGTGGAGAGGGTCAGCGAGGAAGGAAAGAAAACGGCTGCGGTCAATTATCACTGCAGAGGAAGCGTTGCCCACCATAATGTGGATTATTGGGGCAATACGAGTCCCGTGGGTGTGCCTCAGGGAGAAAAAGCAGGGGAAGACGGCTGTGTGAACTGGGCCTTCTGGCCTATGGGAGGCGCCTGGCTGACACAGGAGATTTTCCGGGCCTATGAGTACAGCGGGGACGAAGAGTATCTGAAAAATACAGCCGCCCCCATAATCCGGGAAGCGGCGCTGTTCCTCAACGACTGGCTGGTGGAATACCAGGGGGAATGGGTGACTTGCCCTTCCACCTCACCGGAGAACCAGTTCCGTCTTCCGGATGGGCAGATCACCGGCCTCACCTATGCTTCTGCCATGGATATGGCCATTGTGAAAGAAGTCTTCACCCATTACTGCAGAATCTGTGAAATCCTCGGCACACAGGATGCGCTTTACAAAGAAATCTGTGAGAAAATGCCCCGCCTTGCTCCTTTCCGCACGGGAAGCTTCGGACAGCTTCTGGAATGGCATGAAGAATATGAAGAGCCGGAGCCCGGCCACCGCCACGCCTCCCATCTGTATGGCCTGTTCCCGGCGGAGGTATTCGCAGGGGATGCAAAGCTGACGGAAGCCTGCCGGGTATCCCTCATGCACCGGCTGGAAAACGGCGGCGGGCATACCGGCTGGAGCTGCGCATGGATCATCAATCTGTTTGCTGTTCTTAAGGACGGGGAAAAAGCCTATGAGTATCTGCGTACCCTGCTCACCCGTTCCACCTATCCGAATCTGTGGGATGCCCATCCCCCGTTCCAGATCGACGGCAACTTCGGCGGGACTGCAGGAATCGCAAACATGCTGGTACAGGACAGAGGCGGCAGCGTGACTTTGCTTCCGGCCCTTCCCGCACAGTTTAAGGAAGGCTATGTGAAAGGACTCTGCATCAAGGGCAGAAAATGTGTGGACATATCCTGGAAGGACGGAAAGGAAACCGGACACAGGATATATGATAAGGAATAGACGGTTATCAGGGAGGATAAGTTGATATGAAGATATATATTTCTGCGGATATGGAAGGGATATCCGGTATTACTCACAAAAAATTCCTGTCGCCGGGAGCGGAGGAATACGAAAGAGGAAGGAAGCTGATGGCCGGTGATGTGAATGCGGCAATCGAGGGAGCTTTGCTGGCAGGCGCGGAGGAAATCGTGGTAAATGATGCCCACGGCACTATGCGTAACCTGTGCATCGAGGATATTCATCCGGCAGCCCGGCTGATTTCCGGCTATCCCAAGCCTCAGATGATGATGTGCGGCCTGGACGCCAGCTTTGACGGAGCAATATTTATCGGCTACCACAGCCGCAGCGGCTCCGGCGGCGTGCTTTCCCATACGATAAGCGGAGGCGTTTTCCAGAACATCAGCTATAATGGAAGGCCCGCAGGGGAATTTGCCATAAACGCCGCTCTGGCGGGAGCTTACGGAGTACCTGTCATCCTGGTTTCCGGAGATGACTGCCTGCAGGAGGAAGTAAAGGAGTGGAATCCGGCCATTGGATATGCTGTCACAAAGAAAGCCGTGAACTGGAGCTGCGCCGACTGTCTTCATCCCGAAGTGAGCGCCCGAAGGATAAAAGAAGCGGCTGAAAAGATGGTAAAAGGCTGCCGTGAAGTACCTCCGGTGGCTCTGAAGGAGCTGGATGTGGAAATCACTTATAAATATTCCGGTTACTCTCTTGTGTCGGCGTCTATTCCCGGGGTGGAAATGGTGGATGCAGTTACCAGCCGGTTTCATACGGCGGATCCCATAAAAGCGGTGGATTTGCTGATGGCAGTATCCAATGCTTCAAATGTGTACAGCAACGGATTATATTAAGGGAAAAGGACATCCGGAAGCGGGAATGGAACAGAGCTTCCGGATGTCCTTATTTTAATAAAATTTATTAAAAAAAATACTGCAAAATGATAAATTAACCATTCTGCAGCATTCTCATTCAGCGTGCGCGAGAAGATTCGAACTCCCGGCCTTCTGATCCGTAGTCAGACGCTCTATCCAGCTGAGCTACGCGCACATTTTGTTACGGATTAACTCCGGCAACGTTTTATATTTTAACCGATACATAAATAAATGTCAATAGATGTTTGGGAAAATTTGAAAAAATGTTATATGTATATCAGCACCTGATATTAGCGTCTGCCATAACATCCTGCTCTTTCTGGGCCGCCTTCAATTCCCTGCCCACAACGATCAGCATGGTAACGAAGCATGCGGTTCCCCCGATGAAATTGGATATGGGCTCCGCGAGAAAAACACCATTTACGGAAGGGGATATCCAGCGGGGGAGAAGTATGGTCAGAGGGGCCACGATAACAACCTTTCTGAGAATGGAAAAAAAGATGGCATATTTGGCTTTCCCAAGAGCCTGGAATACGGTCTGCCCGGAAAACTGCAGGGACATCATAAAAAAGCCGAAGTAATATATCTGCATGGAAGGAACCGCAGCCTCCACCAAATCAGCCTGTGTATTGAAAATATGGATGAAGAAAACAGGGAACAGATGGAGGATACCCCAGATTGCAGTAGTATAGGCGATACAGCTGACTGCCATGAAGCGGATGGCGGTTTTGATACGGTCATATTTTTCCGCGCCATAGTTAAAGCTGATGACAGGCTGTGAACCGTTGGTTATACCGGAAACGGGCATGGAGACAATTTCACGGACGGAATTGATTACCGTCATGACGCCTACATACAGATCGCCGCCGTAAAGGGAGAGCGTGGAGTTGCAGACAACCTGGACGATGCTGTTGGTAATGGACATCATGAAGTTGGAAAGTCCGAGAGCCGCGATATCCCGGATGGTTTTCAGGCACGGGCGCATGCAGGATACACGGATGCGCAGGATAGCTTTTGGACTGGTAAGAAAGCGTACCGTCCAAATGGCCGAAGCCAGCTGGGATATGACAGTGGCGATAGCCGCTCCCCGGATACCCATACCCATGGTAAAAATGAAAAGAGGATCCAGAATGATATTCAGCACAGCGCCGATAAGAGTCGTGACCATACCCATCCTGGCAAAGCCCTGAGCGTTAATGTAACTGTTCATGCCCAGGCTGACGGTTACAAAGGTACATCCCAGCAGATAAATGGAAAGGTAGCTGTCGGCAAAGGGAAAGGTTGCATCACTGGCTCCGAAGGCATACAGAAGGGGCTTTTTAAACAGCAGCCCCGTGACAGTGAGCAGGACACCGGTGCACAGCAGCATGGTAAAAGCATTGCCGACCACTTTTTCCGCCCCCTTGATATCGCCTTTTCCCCTGGCGATGGAACAGAGCGGCGCACCGCCGACCCCGAACAGATTGGCAAAGGCGATGACTGCGGAAATAATAGGCATGGAAAGGCCCAGGCCTGTTAGGGAAAGGGTGGCATGATCCGGAATGCGGCCGATATACATTCTGTCCACGATATTATAAAGGATATTGATCAGCTGAGCTAATGTCATAGGCAGCGCCAGCGTAAGAATATTTTTTACCACACTTCCTTTGGAAAAATCATTTACCGTATTTTCCTGTACCATAAATCCGCCCCTTTTGTTTTCTGAAATTTTCTGATATAGTGTGATTATAAACTTGCATGCGGCCTTTGTAAAGGCAGTGCAGGTTTCCTATTGTACGGCATGAACCATCCCGGAGCCTTTCCGACCCTGCGTCCCGCCCTTCCCCTGCGGCTGCCGTTGTGTCCGTTCCGTCCCGCGGCTTGCCTGTTATGTCTGCGCAGGTCTGGCTTCAAAAATGGGGCTGTTCTAACAGTATCCGCGCTTTCGTTTTCTGTCCCGCGGCTGAACTCCTCACTTCGTTCGTCAGACACCGCCGCTCAGGGCAGACAGAAACCGAAAGCGCGGGTACTGAAAGAACAGGCACCCATTTTTTCAGAAAGACCTGCGCAGACATAACAGGCAGGCCGCAGGACGGAACGGACACAACGGCAGCCGCAGGGCGCGGGCGGAACGCAGGGCCGGAAAGGCTCCGGGATGGTTCATGCCGTACAATAGGAAACAAAAAAGAAAGGTTGGAAAATAGATGGCAGCACGTATTCAGAATATGACGGAGGGAAAACCGTTAAAACTTATCCTGGCTTTTTCTTTGCCGCTGATGATCGGGAATGTCTTTCAGCAGCTTTATACCGTTGTGGATACGATGGTGGTGGGACAGGCTTTGGGCGTGGGGGCGCTGGCGGCGCTCGGGGCGGCGGACTGGCTGAACTGGATGATTTTGGGGACGATTCAGGGCTTTACACAGGGCTTTTCCATTAAAATGTCTCATGAATTCGGAGCCGGTGATTATAAGCGGCTTCGTAAAACGGTGGCTAATTCTCTTTTGCTGGCGCTGGTAACTTCGGTAGTACTGCTTCTTTTCAGCCAGTTTTTTGCCCGGCCGATACTGGAGCTTCTGCAGACGCCGGATTTGATTATAGAGGATTCCCTGTCTTATCTGAGGATTATGTTTGCGGGGATTCCGGTGGTAATGGCTTATAATATACTGGCTTCCATTCTGCGTGCGCTGGGTGACGGGAAAACACCGCTGTATGCCATGGTGGTTGCCGCGGTCATCAATGTAATTCTGGATTTGATATTTGTTCTGGGCTTTCACTGGGGAATTATGGGAGCGGCCGGCGCGACGGTTATCGCCCAGCTTTGTTCCGGGCTTTTCTGTTTGTTTGCCATCCTGCGAGTGGAGGTACTCGCCTTTTCCAAAGAGGATTTCAGGATGGACAGCTCCCTGTGTATGTATCTGATGAAGCTGGGGCTTCCCATGGCCTTCCAAAATGCGATCATCGCGGTGGGCGGCATGATTGTCCAGTTTGTGGTAAACGGCTTCGGAGTCCTTTTCATCGCCGGATTTACCGCTACAAACAAGCTATACGGCATTCTGGAGGTGGCGGCCACCTCTTACGGCTATGCCATGGTGACCTATGTGGGGCAGAATCTGGGTGCGAAGAAAATTGACCGGATCAGCAAGGGGATGCGTTCCGCGCTGATCGTTGCCATGGTCACTTCCGCTGTGATTGCTGCGGCCATGCTTCTTTTCGGAAAAGCGATCCTGGGTTGTTTCATTTCCGGAGCGCCGGAGGATGTGACGGCGACGCTGGGAATCGCTTATCATTATCTGGCGATTATGAGTGTGTTCCTGCCCATTCTGTATGTACTGCATGTGACCCGTTCCGCCCTTCAGGGGATGGGGGATACCATTCTTCCCATGGCCTCGGGGATCGCGGAATTTATCATGAGGACCGGCTCGGCGATTCTTCTGCCCCTGCTTCTGGGCGAGGAAGGAATTTTTTATGCGGAGATACTTGCCTGGGCGGGAGCGGATGTGATTTTGGTCACCAGCTATTATTTCCGGATGAAAAAGCTGAGAGCATTGTAAAAACAGGTTTATTTTACAGGGAATCCTGCCGATAAAAGAGGTAGAAGAGGACAGGAGGCTTGTATGGAAATTATCCCTGTAAATTTTACGGAAAAAACAGAACGAACGCCCGCGGGTACGGCGGCCGTCCAGGAAAAGGCGGCTGATTTGGAGCGCCAGGCGGTGGAAGCCATCGGGAAAAATTTTGTAAAGGCCTCCGCAGAGTCAGTGAATGAAGCGCTGGAAAAAATGGGGACGGCTTCTAAAGAGAAGAATGCCCAGGCGGCTTCCGGAGGACAGCCTGCCGGGGAAGGAAAGCGTGCGGATGAGGCGGAGCTTTCCAGGGAAGCGCTCCGTTATGGTAAAAACGGAGAGACAGAGGACAGTCTGCAGAAACAGCTGGAAGAGAGTATGCGCAGGGAATGGGAGACTCTTGAGGACTGGCAGATACGTCCGTCTGTCGGGCTGGAACAGGAGCTGGAGCAGATAACCTCTGTTTATCAGGCTCTTTTGGAAAAAATCAGCGGGGGGCTTTCCGGCAGGGAGCAGGCGGTCGGTTTGCAAAGGCTGAATTCCCTGCTGCTGGAGCTCATGGGAAAAGAGGGTGCGGTAAGATATCCCGCGCTTTTATCATTTCTTTCCCGTTATGGAGAAAAAGGGGCGGCTGAGATCCTTCCCTTTTTGTTATTGAAACAGTCCGGCCAGAATGTGGTACTGCTTCATAAGGAGCAGCAGGGCGGAAGCTTCATGCGGGCCGATATGGGAGGGAAGCAGGACAGGACGGCGCAGCGGATGGAAAAGACGTTCCCGGAAGGAGTCCTTTACGGGAAAAGGGATGGCCGGGAGATTCATGTGGAGAAAGGGTATCGGGAACAGATCCGGAAGAATGAACGGTTTTCGATACCCCTGTATTCGGATGCGGATGTCAGGCAGCTTAAGGGGAAAAATTATTCAGGCGCCGACATAGAACGGACGCAGCGATTCCTGGATTATTTTACAAACAGAGGGGATTTATATCAGCGGCTGCCCACAATCAGGGGAAATGAAGAACTGGCTGGATTCCTGCTGGCGGAAAACATGGTGAAGGCCCAGGTTTATTCGGAGTATGCGGGAGTGGGGAAATCCATGGGAAAGGATATCCGGCAGGCGTTCCAGCGGCTCATCAATTTTTATCTGGAGCCGGGCAGCGACAGGCATGGAGCGCAGGCCTCCGCATTAAGGGAGACTGCGGATATGGGAAAGGTACGGCGGATATATTACCATATCATGCGGATTTTTATGGAGGAGCGGGAACCGGGAAAAATACTGGAGAAGGGGCTGAAATATGCCGCCGGGGAATACTACGGCTCCGGGAACAATAAGGAGAGCCGTACAGGCAGGAAGGGCAGGCAGTCTTCCGGTTTCTTTTCCGGCCTGACGAAGGCGGAGGATGCAGGGCAGGAGTGGGAAAAAGGGAAAAGAGAGCTGGAAAGGGACTGGAACCAGTTCCTGGCGTCTGTGGGCGGGGAAAACAATCCGTATCTGCAGTGGCCTATAAATCCCTACAGTCCGTGGGGAATGCTTCTGGAACCGGAAAGGGATCTGGGCAGCGCGAGGCCGTTCCGGCCGGAAATGCTGCTGTCCCTGCTGGTGCTGCTTCTTCTTGTGCTGGCAGCGCTTTTTCTGTTTCGGGGAGGCTGATTCCCGATCAGGATGTGAAAGACAGAAGGCATTATTTTTATGTGAAACCAATTTATATAGGCGGATACTCTGCAGCGGCTTTGATTTTATTTCAAGGCCGCTTTTTTTAATTTATATATTGCCAAATGCGCTTATCAATTATATAATTTAGCATAAGGTCAATTATTTTAAAAATATCTAAACATTTAAGCCAATCGGAAGCCGTTGTTTTTAAAAAAAAATAAAAAACAGGAGAGCAGAGAAATGAAAGAACAGCTGAAATGGAACGAACCATGGATTATGCAGAGGGCGGATCCTTACATATACCGTCATACGGATGGCTGCTATTATTTCACCGCATCCGTACCTGCCTATGACAGAATCATCCTGCGCAGGGCGGACAGTCTTGCCGGCCTGGCGGGAGCCGTGGAAAATACCGTGTGGACAAAGCACAAAAGCGGGATTATGTCCGAGCACATCTGGGCGCCGGAGCTGCATTACCTGGATGGTAAATGGTATCTTTATTTTGCCGCAGGAGAAGCGGAGGATATCTGGGCGATCAGGCCCTTTGTGCTGGAATGTGCGGATGAGGATCCCATAACCGGGAAGTGGACGGAGCTGGGAATGATGCAGTGTGCCGAAGAGGATGAATTTTCCTTCCGCGCCTTTTCCCTGGACGCCACCGTATTTGAAAACAAAGGAAGCCGTTATTATGTGTGGGCGGAAAAAGTGGGGGTAGGGAAAATGATTTCCAATCTGTATATTGCCCGCATGGCTTCCCCCAACCGCCTGGAAACGGTGCAGGTACTGCTCACCACACCGGATTATGACTGGGAGAGAGTGGATTTCTGGGTGAATGAAGGCCCTGCCGTAATCAAAAGGAACGGCCGGATTTTTCTCACCTATTCCGCCAGCGCCACCGGGGCCTGCTACTGCATGGGAATGCTGAGTGCATCGGAAGAAGCGGATCTTCTGGATCCCGCATCCTGGACCAAGGAACGCAGGCCGGTGCTCGCTTCCGAGGAAAGCCTGGAGATTTACGGCCCCGGCCATAACTCCTTTACCACGGATGAGGAAGGAAACGATATCTGTGTATATCATGCCAGAAAAGAAGCTGTCATTGAAGGAGATCCTCTGTACAATCCCAACCGGCACACGATGCTGATGAAGGTACGGTGGAGCGAAGATGGAAAACCTGTTTTTTCCTACAGGTAGATAAGAGAAGCAGACGGCAAAGCCGCTGTCTTAAGGATAATAAAAACAGATAAAGGGAGGACCAAAAAAATGGCCAAAATTTTTATCAACGAAAAGAAGAAAACGGGACACATTAATCCGGAAATTTACGGACATTTCAGTGAGCATCTGGGACGCTGCATCTATGAAGGGCTTTATGTGGGCGAAAATTCCGACATTCCCAACGTAAACGGCATGAGGACAGATGTGGTGGAGGCGCTGAAGGAAATGCAGATTCCCGTGCTGCGCTGGCCGGGTGGCTGCTTTGCGGATGAATATCACTGGAAGGACGGCATCGGCCCCAAGGAAAACAGGAAAAAAATGATCAATACCCATTGGGGCGGCGTTGTGGAAGACAACAGCTTCGGAACCCACGAATTTTTTGAACTCTGTGAACAGCTGGGCTGCAAAACCTATGTAAACGGAAATGTGGGAAGCGGCACGGTACAGGAAATGTCCGAATGGGTGGAATACATCACCTTTGAAGGCGTTTCCCCCATGGCGGATCTGAGAAAGCAGAACGGCCATGAGAAACCCTGGAAAATCGATTTCTTCGGTGTGGGAAATGAAAACTGGGGCTGCGGCGGCAATATGACACCGGAATATTATGCCAACCTTTACCGCAGATACCAGACCTATGTACGCCAATACCATCAGGATGCCCCGATCTATAAGGTATGCGGCGGCCCTAACGTGGCGGATTATGACTGGACAAACAAGGTGCTTGAAACCTGCGCCCCCACTCCCTCCCGCCTGATGAACGGCCTTTCCCTGCATTACTATGTACATCCGGACGGATGGGATGAGAAAGGAAGCGCTACACGGTTTGATGAAAAGACCTGGTTCAAAACCATGGGAAAAGCCCTGTATATGGAAGAACTGGTAAACAGACATGGGGCGATCATGGATCAGTATGATCCGGAAAAGAAAATCGGCCTGATCGTAGATGAATGGGGCGACTGGTTTGATGTGGAGCCGGGCACCAACCCGGGATTTCTGTATCAGCAGAACACCATGCGTGACGCCCTGGTTGCCGGAATCACCCTGAATATTTTCAATAAGCACTGCGACAGAGTAAAGATGGCCTGTATCGCACAGATGGTGAATGTGCTTCAGTCCGTTATCCTCACGGAAGGCCCTAAAATGATCAAAACACCGACCTATCACGTATTCCATATGTACAAATACCATCAGGATGCCGATCTTGTGGAAAGCTACGTGGAAGGCCTGAAGGAAATCGGCGTGGAGGAATTCCAGGTACCGTCCCTGCATGAATCCGTATCCGTTTCTGCAGACGGAACCGTGAACCTGACACTGAATAACCTGTCTGTGACAGAGGACAGTGAAGTGGAGGTAAGCTTCGCGGAACTGGCACCGTCCAAAGTGACAGCCAGCATCCTCACGCAGAAGATGGATGCCTATAATACATTCGAAAATCCGGAGTGTGTGAAGGAAGTGGAATTTACCGCATATGAACTCACCGAAAAGGGCCTGAAATTCCGCATCCCCGCTTCCAGCGTGGTACTGTTTCGCGTGCAGTAATTGAGAAAGACGGGCGGGGAAATTATGGAAGCAGAAGGAAAAAAGCATTGCCTGAAATGTCTCCTCAGAGAGATGGACAAGGATGCCTATTTTCAGAACCTGCATGATTACATTGCCGGCCTGGATGAAGATATCAAGGCGGACGGTGAGCTATATGAAGACAGGCTCGCCGTCTGCAAACAATGTGATATGCTGCAGGAAGGCATGTGCAGGGCCTGCGGCTGCTTTGTGGAGCTGCGGGCCGTAATCCGGGTGAACGGCTGTCCTTATGATAAATGGTAAATCTGAAAGAAGATACGGCAGTTTCCAAAAAGGAGCACTTGCGGCAGCAGCAGAGAAAGAAATCCGGGAGATAAGCATGCTGTATATAAAATCATTGGAAGAGGGGCTTGAGGTATTCAAGGCGCTGGGCTCCGAAATCCGAATTGAAATCATTAAAATCCTCCTGGAAAACCAGGACATGAATATGAATGAGCTGGCAGCAAGACTTAAGATAACCAACGGCGCGCTGACCAGCCACATTAAAAAGCTGGAAGACTGCGGCATCATCACCGTCACCAGCGAATCCGCAGGACATGGCAACCAGAAAAAATGCGAAGTGGCTCTGGACAAAATACTGATTGATGTAAATAACCGGGAGACAGAAAAAAATATTTATGACACGGATTTGAAGGTGGGACATTATTCCGCATATGAAGTCTGCCCCACCTGCGGGATGGCAACCTCCACCGCGCTGATCGGGGCAGTGGACGACACCAGATATTTCGCGCATCCCGACAGATACAATGCCGATATCCTCTGGTTTACCAGAGGATATGTGGAATATATCATCCCCAATTTCATCCCCTCCGGAAGCAAAATAGACCAGATATCCATATCCCTGGAGCTGGGAAGCGAAGCCCCGGGAGTGAATGACGTCTGGCCCTCCGACATCAGTTTTTATCTGAACGGAGTACTTCTGGGAAAATGGACATCACCCGGTGATTTCGGCGACGTGAAGGGTATTTTTACACCGGACTGGTGGCCCCCAGAATGGAATCAATACGGAATGCTGAAGCTCCTGGTGGTAAACTCCAAAGGCGCATTTATCGACGGCCTGAAGATTTCCGATATGGATATCCGCCAACTTCATCTGGGCTATAAGAGCACGCTGCGGCTCCGCTTTGCCGTGGACGAGGATTCCGAGCATGTGGGCGGACTGACGATTTTCGGAAAATCCTTTGGCAATTACAATCAGGACATTAATGTGAAGATTGCATACAGCCCGATGGAAGACGGTAATTAAAGAAAAACATCCCGCGAAGCAGAAACTGCCTTGCGGGATGTTTTTTATTCCTATTTCCATCTCTTTAATTCAGGAAAGAAGCTGTACATAAATTCCCGGGCTTCTTCTTCCGTTTTGTTCTGTTCCTTCAGCATACCGGATTCCTTCATGTGCCTTACACTGCCTTCGATCATCTCATCCATCGTACAATCGTCAACAAAAGCCCCATCCTTGTAACAGTAAATACAATATTCTTCATTGATGCTGCCATCCTGGTTTGTGCCGCATACTTCTTTGGAATCTAAAGGCATACCGCAGCTTTGGCAAAATTTCGTCTCACTCATGTCTTAATCCTCCTAACGGGGTTTATGGCTGCAAAAATATTATACAATTAATCAATAACACAGACAAGTAAAATTAAGCGGACGAGCATTGTTGGCAGATGATATATCGAGTATAATAATATAAAGATGACATGGACTGGAGGTGTGGAAGATGCAGGAATTATTGTTAACTGATGAAATAGTCGACAGAATAAAAGTTGAGGCTATAGATTTGGTGAAAGATATTATGGGAGTGAATCTAGTGCAGGTAATTTTATATGGATCGTGTGCCAGAGGAGATTTTACAGATGATTCAGATATTGATATGCATTGCTTATTAATTGTGATAGAATGGAAGCTAAAAAATATGAAGATGGACTTGCGTCTGCTGCTGCAAAATTAGCCATGAAATATTTTGCAATAGTTAATTTTGTTAGTATCCCTTATGAGGAGTTTATGGAAAAAAGAGATTGGTACGCGTATTTCCGAAATATAGAAATGGATGGTATAAAATTATATGGACTTAGGGAATCCCATTGCCAAAGGCAACACGGCTGATATTTACCTTTGTGAAAAAAAATTATCAAGGTACTTAAAGATTATCTCCCGGAAACGGAAGCCATAAAGGAAGCGGATAAACAAAGACTGGCATGGAAAGCAGGACTACCCGTGCCAGAAATTCTGGATGTCATCAAAATTGAAAACAGACAGGCTGTTGTAATGGAATATATTACCGGAGATACCCTTGGAAATATGATGTTGAAGGATATTTCCCATGCCGCGGGATATATGCGCATAGCGGTGAAAACACAGATTAAAATCCATGCCGTGAAAGGAGACGGATACCCTCTCATGAAAGATAAGCTGGCATCTCAGATATCCTCCGCCTCGCTGCCGGATGCGGCCTCAAAAGAGTCCTTACTGGAAAAACTGTATATGATGAAATATGAAGAAAGGCTATGCCATGGAGATTTCCACGTACATAATATAATCATGCATGGCAAAGAACCTTACATTATCGATTGGGTTGACGCCAGTAGCGGAGATATCTCAGCCGATGTCTGCCGTTCTTATCTGCTGTATTCACAGATCTCCACAGAATTGGCCAAACTTTATATCAACCTGTACTGTGAAGCCACTGAAACAAATCAGGATAAAGTCCTTGCCTGGGCGTCTGTCATTGCAGGGGCCAGACTTGCGGAAAACGTTTCCTCCGAAAATCCGGACAGATTGCTGCGTATTATAAACGGCGGCCTTAAAAACAACAGATAGCAAGATTGGCCGTCAACCGATTACGCCAGCCATATGGACCTGGCTGCTTTGCCGCCATTAAGTCAAATACAAAACACACTATACAATGGAACTGATTTGATACCCTTAACAAATCCAAAATTACGGGCAGAAATCCGTATTGCATAAGCAGGATCATATTTTTTCATATACACCATCAGACTTTTTGCTTTTACATGTTCTCCGGCCTTACATTCTACCGGTATCACATGATTATCCCTTTGGATCAGGAAATCCACCTCAGCAATGCTGTCCGACTCCCAATAATGCAGATCATACCCTTTTGATTTCAATGCAATTGAAACATAATTTTCCGTAAGGATACCGCGAAAATGTTCGCTTTCCTTACTAGTCATAGCTTCCAGTGACATTCCTATCCTTGCAGACATAATTCCCATATCACTGTAATACAATTTGAAGGCTGTGAGATCCTGATATGCTGCAATCGGATAAAAGCCCTGGCTGCTTTTCACACATTTATGAACAATGCCGGAGCGTATCAGCCAGTCAATTGCATCCCCATATTGTGAAGCCCTTGCCCCTGATTTAATCAATTTATATTGAAATTTTTTCGTATCTTTTGCCAGCTGCGCAGGTAACGAATCATATGCCTCGAAAATGCGGATTGTATCCGATTTATCTGCATACTTTGTCATATCCGCAATATAAGAGTTTAAAAGCATCTGCCTTATTTCACTCTGATTGATTGGACTGTTTGACGTAATATCAGCTTTCACAGCCGCGGGCATTCCACCAACGATACAGTAATGATAAAATTCCTGCATCGCTTCCTCATGCAGCAGTTCATTCATCGGCTCATTATTTTCAAAATGTTCACGAATAGTATCTGCTAAAAGCTGCTTTCCTTTAGCCCATAAAACCTCTTCCAAATCCATGGGATACATCGTTGCCATCTGAACTTTTCCAACCGGAAATGAATACTTATCCCGGTTTATCGCTACACCCAGAAGACTTCCTGCTGCGATTACATGATACTCTGGCGCCTCCTCCTGAAAGTATTTTAAACAAGTCAGCGCTCTTTCACATGACTGTATTTCGTCAAAAATGATCAGAGTATCACCAGGAATAATCATCGTCTCATAATATTTTTCAAGAATGGATACTATATAATCCGGATGAATATCGGTATCAAAGTATTTTCCAATTCTTTCATCAGTTTCAAAATTGACATATACAGTATTCTTATAAGAAACAGCTCCAAATTCCCTCATCTCAAAGGTTTTTCCAACCTGTCTTGCACCATAAATAAGTAAAGGCATTCGTCCTTTTTTCTCTTTTTTCCATTCATAAAGCGTTTCTGTTATTTTACGTTTCATATATTCACCTCACATATCACTGACCTATATATAATGATGCATCATCAACAGGAATTCCATTAAGCTGTCTCCCTACTGTCATCAATCAGCAATTTATATTAAGTATAATATCACTAACCTCTTTTATTGGTCAATAAAAATGTAAAATTCAACATTAAATTATATATAAAAATGCATATATCGACATTTGTTTCTCTTCGACCCAGCAAGACAAATAAATGCGCCTTCTACTCAAAGCCCTTCATAATACATGCACCTATTTGAATTGACCATAAATAATTTCACACCCCAGTAACAGTTCCGTCCCCTCTTCTTACCCGCCCGCAGCACCGGCCCTGTTTCCCTCCCGGCCAGCTTTGCTGAGCGTATGATGTCCCCTGCAAAGGCCTTCTAAAAACGCCGGTCCTTGGATTGCGTCCTCTGCAATCCTAGTACCGCT
>OLRD01000123.1_pt1 | contig 72681 bp, 45 predicted proteins | sample 1672051 | NCBI WGS metagenome assembly OLRD01 (sample SAMEA3136640, study PRJEB25190) | human gut metagenome | biome: human gut; feature: human-associated habitat; material: faeces | place: Austria | collected 2013 | reverse complement strand
CAACCTCTCCGTCTCGGCGTTCCGCCGAGCCACCTCCCCTGGAAGGGGAGGCTTTTGGGCGTGCGCACATGCAAAAAGGAGGCCGCAGCTGCGGCCTCCTTTTTGTAAAGGATGTATTCAAAAGGGAAATGAATTATTTGGAGATGTCGTAAGCGTACTCGTACTGAGACAGGTCGACGTCGCCGGATTCCTTCAGCTCCTTGTAAGCCGCGTTGTAACGCTCGGCCAGATCGGCGCAGACAGCGTCGAGATCGTCGAGGTCGCCGCGCAGGTAGGAGTCAAGGACGGTATTGAAGTTTTCGCCTTCCAGCGGGAGCAGGGAGTCGGGATACAGGGACATGCTGGCGTAGTTGCTGATGTCGCCGAACTGTGCCCACTGCGGGCCGAGGTCCGCGCTGAGCTCGGTGTTCTCGATAACTTCGGTCTTGTAGGGGATCATACCGCCGACGGAGTAGATCTTGCTGTTCAGCTCGTCGCTGTTGAGGAAGATGAACGCGTCGAGGATGGCCTGCTTGTGCACATCGGAAGCAGCTTCATAGGCGGGAGCCGTGATGCCGCAGCCGACACGGTCAAGGTAAACGCCCTTGTAGGGAGTCTCGTCGACCATTGCGGGAGGATCGATGACCGTCCAGTTGCACTCTGCGGGGAACTGGCTGGTGTAGACGCCGTAGTCATAGGACGGAGCATAGAACATGCCGACCTTGCCAGCGGCGAACTGTGCGCGGATCTCGTCGATGCCGAGGTCGTCAGCGCCGAGAAGCAGGCCTTCCTGCATCATCTTGGCCTCGATCTCGAGGACGGGCTTGAACTGGGAGAAGTCATAGGTAGCGGTGTTGGGATCGAACCAGCCCTTGCCGGTGGAGTTCATGCAGACCTTGAAGGTGCCGCGGCGGATCATACCGGCCGTCCAGGTGCACCAGCCGTAGCCGAACTCTTCGCCGTTGCCGTTCTCGGTGATGACCTTGGCGCAGTTATAAACGTCTTCCCAGGTCTTCGGCAGCTCAAGACCGTTCTTCTCGAACAGGTCGAGGTTGACAGCGAACTTGATCGGAACGACTTCCAGAGGCAGTGCGTACAGAATACCCTGCTGGATGTTGACGCCCTTCTGGATGTAGGGCTCATAGCCAGCAATGAGGTCCTTGAGCTCGGCATTGTCGATGGTGTTGAGGTCCATCAGCCAGCCGTTGACGATCCAGTCGGCAGCGCCGGTGCCCGGGTCGACCAGGTCGTAGAACGTGCCGCCCTGCATCAGCGCGCGGGCATTGTTGGTGTAGTCGTTGATGTCCGAGATGATCTGGATCTCAACGCCCTTTTCCTTACCGGTGGTCTCGTTCCAGTTGGCGACCTCAGCCTGCAGCGTGTTCAGGTAAGCGCCGATGGAGCAGTAGTAGGTGACGACTTCGACGTCGCCGGAAGCGGCGGTGTCTTCGGTCTTTTCTTCGGTCTTTTCTTCGGTCTTGGTTTCTTCCGTGGTGGTGGTGTCTGCCGTGGTCTGGTCATTCGCCGGCTGATCCGCCGCAGGGCTGGAAGCACATGCAGCAAGGGAGAGGACCATGATCGCAGCCAGAAGCAGAGCGATAAGTTTTTTCATTGTTTTTCCTCCTTGTTGTTTTTTGTTCGCTACCCAAAGTTTAGCAGTTTTTCGGGGGTACGTCAATCGTTTCGGAGCGTTTTGCACAATCCGGACAACATACACGCGCAAAAACTGTGCAGAATGCTGTTTCATGTGAAAATAATTATGAAATACGATAAAACGAACAGATTACCGCACGGAACAAAAACGAAAAAGTTGATACAAAATATGGGGAAAACCAGAATATAGAAATTTATGCGGCGGAAATTTTACGCAACTTTGAAACGCATCTTTCGAATACGTTGCACTTGGCACGTCAAAAACCCGCGATAATCCGCGGATTTTCGACAAATTCAAGATATCTAACGTCGATATGACGTCCGAAAACCGCGCAAACGGAGCGAAAAACGGCCGGAAAAGCAAGCGGCCGCCGGAGATCCGGCGGCCGCAGCGGAGATCACTCCGCGAAGAGGCGATTGATGTTCTTGAGCGTCTCGCGCACGAGCTGTTCGCCGCCCACATGGCCGACAAGGCCGGAGGCGATGAACGCGCTGTAGTGGCCGCCCTTTTCGGCCTTCTCGGTGGGCAGATACCCCTCAGAGCCGCCCGCGAGCTGGACGAGGAAGGTCTGCTCGGCATACGAGCGCGCCTTGATCTGGTTGCCGAAGTCGAGGAAGAGCTCGAACGGGTTCGTCGCGAAGGCGACGGTGCCGAGGCGCAGGATGTGGCTCTCGGTGTCGAGAATGTCCATCTTCTCCTGCAGCTCCTCGCGGCGGAGGATACCGAGGTCGACCTGCAGCGCAGCTGCGTCGTTGAAATCGACATCGCCCGGCTTTTCGGCCAGATAGTCATGGATGCGGCGGCGCGCAGCGGCGACCTCCGCAAAGGTCGTGCGGCGCAGCGGCAGCTGCATGTTGTGGACCTCATGCACGAGCTCGGGGTCTGCCTGCGGTGCGTCAAGGCCTTCATTGTAGACCTCAATGATTTCATTTGCGACGCGCTTGCCTGCCTTGCGCATGCCGGAGAGGTCAAACATGGAGGGGTCTGCCTTTCTGGGATGCGGGTTGGTGCGCTTGAGGTTCGGGTCGTTCACGTCGCTTTCCGGCTCGACCCAGCGGACGAGATCGACCGGGCACTGGTCGCCGGCGGGCGAGCAGAGCGGAAGCATAAAGAGCTTGTCGCCGAAATGCTTGCGCAGGAGCATCTTGGCCTCGCCCCAGAAGTCGGGGGAGACGAACAGCCGGTGCTGGACGCACTGCGCCGGGCACGCGAGGTTCGCCACGACGCCGGTCAGCTCGCCGTCCGCGCCGAAGATGTACAGAAGCTCGATGCCGGAGTCATTGCCGCCCTCGACCGCGGTGAACTTTGCGGTCTCGGCGTTGCCCCACATCTGGGCGGAGCCGTCGTTATAGCACACGCGGCGGCACATGCCGACCGGCGCGCGGCCGAAGGCATTGACAAAGCTGCCCTCGGTGCGGGAGGTCCAGGCCGCCAGCGCGGCCTTGCTGATCTGTTCGGCGAGGAACTCGAAGGTCTCCTCGGGCTGCGCGATGTCGGGGTTGGCGGAAATGTTGGCACTCTCGATATACTTCTTATCGGGCGGCAGCTCAGACTCGATCAGCGCGCGGAAGCTGGTCGCGTTGCCGGTGAATTTGCTGGAGGAATCGTCGCGGTGGGCGTAGCGGGGGCCCGTATGGACGTGGGTGGCGGAGATGATGACCTTCATCGGGTCAAGACCTGCGTCGTTCCCGGCGAGCTTTGCGCGCACGGCATCGCGCAGCCCCCAGCTGATGTCGACCAGATCGCAGGCGCAGAAGATGGCCTGGTCGGTCTCGGAGCTGATGGCGAGGGCCGTCACGCAGATCGGTTTTTCGACATATTCGGAGATGCGCTCGGCGAACTGCCCGGCGAGAGATACCTTCTTGTCAGGCGTGATGGACTGCTCCGCCCACCCGAATTTCAGTTTGGACATAGGAAAGCCTCCTTATTTTATTTCTGTTTTCCGCGGCAGCACCGTGTGGGCGCTGCCGCGGGAGATCATTCTGCAAAGAGCTTGTTGATGTTCTTGAGCGTCTCGCGCACGAGCTGCTCGCCGCCCGCGTGGCCGACGAGGCCGGAGGCGAGGAACGCGCTGTAGTGGCCGCCCTTTTCGGCCTTCTCGGTGGGCAGATAGCCCTCGGTGCCGTTGGCCAGCTGGATGAGGAAGGTCTGCTCGGCGTAGGAGCGCGCCTTGATCTGGTTGCCGTAGTCGAGGAAGAGCTCGAACGGGTTGGAGGCGATGGCGATGGTGCCGAGGCGGATGATGTGGCACTCGGTGTCGAGGATGTCCATCACTTCCTGCAGCTCCTCGCGGCGGAGGATGCCGAGGTCGACCTGCAGCGCGGCCGCGTCGTTGAAGTCGACGTCGCCCGGCTTCTCGGCCAGATAGTCATGGATGCGGCGGCGCGCGGCGGCGACCTCAGCAAAGGTCGTGCGGCGCAGCGGCAGCTGCATCATATGGACCTCATGGACGAATTCGGGGTCGGTCTGCGGGGCGTCGAGGCCCTCGTTGTAGACCTCGATGATCTCGTTTGCAATGCGCTTGCCGGCCTTGCGCATGCCGGACAGGTCGAACATCGACGGATCGGCCTTGCGCTTGTGCGGGTTGGTGCGCTTGAGGTTCGGATCGTGCACGTCGCTTTCCGGCTCGACCCAGCGGACAAGGTCGACCGGGCACTGGTCGCCCGCGGCGGAGCACTGCGGCAGCAGGAAGATGTGCTCGCCGAAATGCTGACGCAGGAGCATCTTGGCCTCGCCCCAGAAGTCGGGGGAGACGAACAGCCGGTGCTGGACGCACTGCGCCGGGCACGCGAGGTTCGCCACGACGCCGGTCAGCTCGCCGTCCGCGCCGAAGATGTACAGAAGCTCGATGCCGGAGTCATTGCCGCCCTCGACCGCGGTGAACTTTGCGGTCTCGGCGTTGCCCCACATCTGGGCGGAGCCGTCGTTATAGCACACGCGGCGGCACATGCCGACGACAGCGCGGCCGAACGCGTTCGAGAAGCCGCCGGGGGCGCGCTTTGCCCACGCTTCGAGCGCAGCTTTGGCGATCTGGCCGGAGAGGAACTCCAGAAGCTCGTCGTCCTGCGCGATCTCGGGGTTGGCGGTGACGTTGGCACTCTCCACATACTTCTTTCCGGCAGGAAGCTCAGACTCCAGAAGGGCGCGGAAGCCGCTGGAATTGCTGGAGAAGCGGCCGGAGGAATTGCCGCGGCCCGTATAGCCGGGACCGGTATGGGTGTGGATGGCGGAGATGATGACCTTCATCGGGTCAAGGCCCACGGTGTTGCCCGCGAGCTTTTCCCGCACGGCGTCGCGCAGCGACCACGAAACGCCGACAAGGTCGCAGCTGCAGAAGACAGCCTGGTCGCTGTCGGTGCTTACGGCCATGGCGGTCACGCACAGCGGTTTTTCCACGTACTCGGAAATGCGCTCGGCAAACTGGCCGACAAGAGATACCTTTTTATCCGGTGTCAGAGAATACTCTGCCCAGCCGATCTGAAAATGACTCATAACTATCATATCCTCCCGTGCAGCGGCTGAATTAACGCAACAACTACGCAACTTTCGCGCGATCGTTTCGCTGCTGCCCTGTCTCATTTCCAATGATAGCAATGTGCCCGGGGCGTGTCAAGACAGAAAAAAGTTTTTCGGCTTTTTGCGGAAATCCATGCAAAAAGTCTGCGGAAACTGAGCGGAACAGGCGCGGCGGACGCCGTGCCGGGGAAAAAACGTGGGAAAAACAGCAAGCTTTCCCACAAGGGAGGGAAGATACGTATGCAAATTAAACAAAAACAGAAGCCTGTTTTTTCGGAAAATGTCAAATCCGAGTGTTTGCGTTGCGCAAAACTTGACACATGCTCCGTCCGCAACGTAAAATGGGACTAACAATTTGACACCTCCGCGGCGCCATGCCGTGCGGTCGGTCGAAAGGAGCGTTTTTTCGTGCACAAAGGGGAAAGATTAGGAACAAAGGCGACGATACAAAGCTATCTCATGATCGCCGGAACCGTGCTCGGCATGATCATCTTCGTTGTGATCCCGCTGCTGTGGATCATGCGCTGGTGTCTGTTCAGCTATAAGGGGTTCGGCACGGTCAAGTTCGTGGGCCTCAAGAATTTTATACGCGTGTTTTCCAGCACGTCCTCGAAATACTGGCTGTCAGTCGGAAACACCTTTGTGTTCGCCATTGGCAAGCTGCTCGTTGAGATCCCGCTGGCGCTCGTGCTGGCCTTCATCCTGACGAAGAAGATCCGCGGCCGCGACTTTTTCCGCTCCGTGTTCTTCATGCCGTCGATGCTTTCCGTCGCGGTCATCGGCGTTGTGTTCACCTACCTGTTCAACCACAACCAGGGCGTCGTCAACTCCGCGATCCGGCTGCTGGGCGGCGAGGGCGTCAAATGGTTCTCGGGCGGCACATCGGCCATGATCATGCTGATGATCGCGTCGATCTGGCAGAACTTCGGCATCAACATGCTGTTCTTCATGACGGGTCTGCAGGCGATCCCACCGGAAATGTATGAGGCGGCGTCCATCGACGGCGCGAGCAATACGCGCCAGTTCCTGACCATCACGATCCCGCTGCTCGGCCCGGTTTTGCAGATGGTGCTGATGAACGCGATCCTCGGCTCGCTCAAGGTCACGGATCTGGTCCTCACCCTGACCAACGGCAAGCCCAGCGGCAAGACCGAGGTCATGATGACCTACATCTATAAGAAATTCTTCGGCGACGGCGGCGCATCCGGCCTTGACTTCGGCTACGGCGCGGCGCTGACCGTGGTCACAGCCGTCATTCTGGGCATCGTCACGCTGCTCTATCTGCGTGCGACCAAGAAGTCCAGCGACGTTTACTGAGAAAGGAGGCTGCAAGCGATGACAATGCGAATGAGCGCCAGAGCGAAGTTCTTTCTGTATCTGTTTTTGATCTTTATGGTCATTTTGACCGTCATTCCGCTGCTGTACACGGTCTCCGCTTCCTTCAAGACCAACATGGAGATCGCCACGGGCGGTATCAACCTGATCCCGAAGACCTTCACGTTCGACAACTATAAGACTGTCTGGAGCATGAGCGGCACGGGCATTGCCAGCAAGGTGACCTACACCGACTATACCATCAACTCCATCAAGGTCTCCCTGATGACGGTCGTGCTGGTGGTGCTGTTCACGTCGATGTCGGCCTACTGTTTCCAGCGCGGCAATTTCCCCGGTCAGAAGTTCCTGTACTGGCTGTTCATGGCCACCATGTTCATCGGCGCCGGTACGGTCACGATGTTCCCGCTGCTGCGGATCACCACGAAGCTCGGCCTCAACAACCTGCCCGGTCTGGCGCTGGTCCAGTTCGGCACGGCGGGCGCGAGCAACCTCTTTTTGACGATGGGCTATCTCAAGACCATCAGCAAGGAACTGGATGACGCGGCCAAGATCGACGGCTGTTCCTTCTTCTCCACCTGGTGGCGCGTGATCCTGCCGCTGTCCAAGCCGATCCTTGCGACAGTCGCGCTGATGACGTTCCGTGCCTCGTGGAACAACTACCTGCTTCCGAACCTGATGCTCGCCAGAGATCAGGCTGCCACCACCCTCGTGGTCGCGGTCGTGAAGCTGCAGTCCTCCGGCGGCGCCGGCGCGAGCCAGTATAACCTCATGATGGCCGGCACGATGCTTGCAATGCTGCCGATGCTCATCCTGTTCCTGTGCATGAACAAGATGTTCGTCGAGGGCATTACGCAGGGCGCGGTCAAGGGCTGAGTTTTCCGCCGCGCGGAAATGCACGCCGGAGCAATGACGTTCTGTACGAACCGGGCCTTGCCGTACCTTGCAGTACGATGAGGCCCGGTCTGCTTTTTGGATACACCCTACGGCGGACGCACTGCGCAGCGAAAGAAAGCGCGCTGCGCGCGGTTGCGTTTCGCGGGGGCCTGTGCTATCGTTATTGCAGTGAGACCGCGGGTGAAAGGATCTGCGGCAGCGCAACTTTATGAAACAGGAGCAAATCAAATGGCTGAAATTCAACTTTCCGGCGTCAGCATGGTCTATCCGAACGGCACGCAGGCGCTCAAGCAGGTCGACCTGACGGTACCCGACCACGAATTCATCGTGCTGCTGGGGCCGTCCGGCTGCGGAAAAAGTACGCTTTTGCGTCTGATCGCGGGGCTGGAAAAGCCGACGGAGGGGACGCTCCGCTTTGACGGCGAGGACGTGAGCACGCTCGAGCCGATGAAGCGCAACGTTGCGATGGTCTTCCAGTCCTTTGCGCTCTATCCGCATCTGACGGTCTATAAGAACATGGCGTTTCCGCTCAAGAGCATGAAGCTCCCGCAGGAGGAGATCAAGCGCCGCGTAGAGGCGGCGGCAAAGATCCTCGATATCGACTATCTGCTCAACCGCCGCCCGCGCGTGCTGTCCGGCGGCCAGCGCCAGCGCGTGGCGCTGGGGCGGGCGATGGTGCGCGAGCCGGTCGTGTTCCTGCTCGACGAGCCGCTGTCGAACCTGGACGCAAAAATGCGGACAGAACTGCGCGATCAGATCATCCGCCTGCATGAGCGGCTGAAAACGACGTTCGTCTATGTGACGCACGATCAGGCCGAGGCCATGCAGATGGGCGACCGGCTGGCGATCATGGACATGGGCAGGATCGTGCAGACCGGCACGCCGCAGGAAATTTACGACCACCCGAACTCGGTCTATGTGGCGGGCTTTGTCGGCGCGCCGAAGATCAACTTCTTCGCCTCGCACCTGCGGCGCGGAGAGACCGGCTGGAGCATCCGGCTGCTCGGGAAGACGCTGGAGCTGCCCGCGCAGCGCCTGCCTTTGGACACGGCGGGCGCGGAGGACGGCATGCGCGTGATCCTCGGCGTCCGGCCGGAGGATTTCCGGCTGGATACAAGCAGCGAGCCGATGCTGCAGGCAGAGGCGCTGAACGTGCTGCCGATGGGCGCGGGTCTGCATGTGCAGCTCCGCTGCGGCGAGGTACGCTTCCTGATTGTTCTGACGAACCATTCCGGCGTGCAGCCGGGCGATACGCTCGCGCTGCGGGTCGACCCGTGGAATATTCAGGTGTTTGACGCACAGACCGAACGCAATCTGTGCCGTCCCGTCCGGAAGGAGGATGCGCAATGATAAGATGGTATGAGCCGCGCAGGGACCGGCCGGATCTGGAACGCAGCGCGATCAGAAAACGCGGCTTTGTGGGCTATATGGACATGCTCTGGCGGGAGTTTTTCGAGCTTCTGAAGCTGAATCTCCTGTTCGTGCTCTCGTGCGTGCCCATCATCACGATCCCGGCGGCGCTCACGGCGATGCACCGCATCACGTCGGTGATGGTGCGCGATGAAAATCACTTCCTGTGGCCGGACTACTGGAAGGCCTTCCGGCGCGATTTCTGGAAAAGCCTCGGCGGCGGCGCGGCCATCGCGGCGGTGATGGCGCTGTTCGTTCTGAGCACGGTCTTCTATTATAATCTGATGCAGGTCAACAAGGTCTTTGTCCTGCTGGCGGGCTTCGCCGCGTGCGTGGTGCTGCTGACGCTGTGCGTGAGCTTCTATTTCTTCCCCATGCTCGCAATGGTCGATCTGCCGCTGGGCGCGCTGCTGAAAAACAGCATGGCGCTGGTCTTCGGCAACATCGGCAAGACCCTGCTGGCACTGCTGCTGTTTGCGCTGCTGATCGGGCTCGGCGTGGGGCTGCTGCCGTATTCGTTCATTTTTGCGGCGCTCATCATGTTCTCGTTCGTCGCGTCGATCACGACGTATTTGACCTACCCGGCCATCGAGGCGCGCGTCATGCGCCGCGAGGAGGGGCATGCGGCGGGCGAACTGTACCAGACGCTCCCGCAGCAGGAGCAGCCGGAGGTGCAGCTTCGCTCGGCAGGGCTCGACGAGCTGCGCTTTGAGGACGACGAGACCGAAGAAAACGCGGAGAACTGACGACTTCCATAAAAAAGCTGCGCAGAAAAGGGAGGAAACGGAGATGTCCGTCATGAAATGTACCGCCGCGGGCGACGCGATGATCTTCCGGCAGCTGCCGGGACACTATGAGGGCTTTGAAGCGCTGCGGGATTTTATCGCGCAGGGCGAGCTCCGGTTTTTGAATCTGGAGACGACGATCCACAACTTTGAGACCTACGGCGCGGCGCTGTCCGGCGGGAGCTGGTTCTGCGCGGAGCCGCGCGTGCTGGACGGCGTGAAGGAATTCGGCTTCAACATGCTGACCACGGCGAACAACCATGCCATGGACTATTCCCACGCGGGACTGCTGAAGACGCTGGAATACCTGCAGGCGGCGGGGCTGCCCACCTGCGGCACGGGCCGTTCGCTGGCCGAGGCCACAGCGCCCATCTATCTGGACGCGCCCGGCGGGCGCTATGCCGTGATCGGCGCGTGCTCGACGTTCTATCCCGACGCGATGGCGGGCGAGCAGACGCGCACTATGCCGGGGCGTCCGGGCCTGAACGGCCTCCGGTTCGACACCCGGTATGAGCTGCCGGAGGCGCAGCTCGCGCAGCTGCGCGAGATCGCGGCCGCGCTGGACCTCAACGCTGACCGCGAGCTGGAACGCTCGCAGGGCTATCTCCCCGAGCTGCCCGACGGTGCGGCGGAGTTCGGCGCCATGCGCATCGCGCGCGCGGACAAGCCGGGCATCCGCACCCGCGTAAACGAGACCGACATGGCCCGCACGGAAAAAATGATCCGCGAGGCGCGCTTCATGGCCGACTATGTGATCGTGTCCATCCACTCGCACGAGTGCATGGGCGCGGTGAAGAGCGAGCCTGCGGAGTTCTGCGTGGAATTTGCGCACCGCTGCATCGACGCGGGCGCGCACGCCATCGTCGGCACGGGGCCGCATATGCTCCGCCCGATCGAAATTTACAAGGGCTGCCCGATCTTCTATTCGCTGGGCGACTTCATCATCCAGCTGGAGACCGTGAAAAAGGCCCCGGTGGGCTTCTTCGAAAAGCAGGGCATGACCGGCAGCGAGGGACTGGACGAGATGTTTGAAAAGCGTTCGGACCACGGGCGAAAGGGCCTGTATTACAGCCGCGTCATGTTTGAGGCGATCGTCCCGTACTGGGAGGCGGAGGACGGAAAGCTCCGCAAGCTGAAGCTGCTGCCGGTCGAGCTCGGCTTCGGGAAAAAGCGCTCGGTCGGCGGCTGGCCCGCCCCGGACGCGCACAGCGGCATTCTGGAGCGGCTCGCGGAAATGAGCCTGCCCTATGGGACGAAGATCGAGATCGGCAGCGACGGGACCGGAACGGTCCTGCTGTAAAGCGGAGGGAAAAAACGATGCTGACAAAGGAAATGCTTTCGTACATTGCGGAAAATATCGAGGATATCAAGCGGATCATCCGGGACCTGTGCGCCATCCCCGCGCCCTCGCACCATGAGGAAAAGCGTGCGGAATACTGCAAAGCGTGGTTCCGGGCCAATGGCTTTGAAGACGTGGAGATCGATGAGGCGCTGAACGTCGTGTGCCGGTATCAGGTGACGGACGAGAATGATCTGGTCGTCTTCATGGCGCACACCGACACGGTCTTCCCGGACACCGAGCCGATGCCCTTCCGCGAGGATGAAAAGAAGATGTACGCGCCCGGCGTCTGCGACGATACGGCAAATCTCGCCGTGATGATGGTCAGCGCGCGCTACTTCGTGCAGCGGAAGCTGCGGGCAAAATGCGGCCTGCTGTTCGTGGCGAACTCCTGTGAGGAGGGACTTGGCAATCTGAAGGGCAGCCGCCGGATCGTACAGGACTACGGCAGCCGCATCCACGAATTTTACACCTTCGACGGTACGAACCTGCGCCGCGTCGTGACGAGCGCGGTCGGCTCGCACCGCTACCGCGTGACCGTCCGCACCGAGGGCGGACACAGCTACGGCGCGTTTGGAAACCGCAACGCGATCTATTACCTGTCCTCCATCATCAACACCATCTACACCATGAAGGTGCCGCAGAAGGAGGGCGTCAAGACGACCTACAACGTCGGCGTGATCGAGGGCGGAACGTCGGTCAACACCATCGCGCAGGAGGCGTCGATGCTCTGCGAGTACCGCTCGAACGACCGCGAGTGCCTGGAGACCATGCGCGTGTTCTTTGAAAAGACGTTCGAGGCCTACCGCGCGATGGGCGTGGAGGTCGAGGTGGAGCTGGTCGGCGACCGCCCGTGCGGCGGCGACGTGCCGCAGGAAAAGCTGGATGCGCTCATTGCGCGCGCGGACAGCGCCGTGCGCGAGCTGTTTGACGCGGAGCCGATCCACGGCCCCAGCTCGACCGACGCCAACATTCCGCTCGCGGCCGGGATCCCGGCCATCTGCGTCAGCGCGGCGGTGGGCCGCGGCTGCCATACGCGGCAGGAGGAGATCGATCTCGATCAGCTGCCGAACGGCGCGAAGCTGTCGATGCGGCTGATGCAGGAATACTTCGAGATCTGAGCGATACACCCAGGGCCGGAATGCGGAGTTTTGCGCTTCCGGCCTGATTTATAATGATGGGATCATGAGGAGGCTACGCCATGCAGACCAAGCTCTATGAGACACTCGTTGACAAGCACCGCGAGGAGATCCTCGCGGCGGAGGACTATATCTGGCGGCACCCGGAGACGGGCTTCCGCGAGTGGAAGACGACCGCATATATGCAGGACGTGTTTGAAAAGGCGGGCTACACGCTCGTCAAGGCGGGGGATATCCCCGGCTTCTACACGGATATCGAGACCGGACGGCCCGGCCCGAAGCTGCTCATCATGGCGGAGCTGGATGCGCTGAGCGCGCCGAACCATGTGCAGGCGGTGGACGGCTGCGCCCATGCCTGCGGCCACCACGCGCAGTGCGCGGCCATGGCCGGGATCGCGCTGGCGCTGAAGGAGCCGGGTGCGCTCGACGGCCTGAGCGGGTCGGTCCGGCTGATGTGCGTCCCGGCGGAGGAGCTGATCGAGCTGGATTTCCGCGACGGCCTGCGCCGCGCGGGCGTGATCCACTATCTTGGCGGCAAGACCGAGTTCATGCACCGCGGATACATGGACGGCGTGGATCTGGCGTTTCTATTCCACACCAGCACACGCACCGACTGCGATTTTGACTGCCATTACGGCCAGAACGGCTGCATTGCCAAGACCGTTCGCTATGAAGGCGTCGCGGCCCATGCGGGCGGAAGCCCGGAAAAGGGCGTCAATGCGCTCTATGCCGCGTCGCTCGGCCTGCAGGGCATCAACGCCATCCGCGAGACGCTGCGCGACGGCGATCACATCCGCATCCATCCGATCATGACTTCCGGCGGCGCATGCGTCAATATCATTCCCTGCGAGGCGACGCTGGAATCATACATCCGCGGCGCGTCGTTCGACGCGATCCTGGACGCGAACCGGAAGGTCGACCGTGCGCTGGCCGCGGGCGCGCTGGCGCTCGGGGCGAAGGTCTCGGTCAGTGACCGGCCCGGCTATGCGCCGCTGGTCAACAGCCCGGAGCTTGCCCAGGCAGTGGGCGAGGCCATGCGGGCGCTGCTCGGCGCGGACCGCGTGAAGATCACAAACGAGTGGACGACGGGCTGCACCGACATGGGCGACGTCAGCTGCATCATGCCGGTCCTGCATCCGCACATCGCGGGCGCGGCCGGAAAGTCGCACGGCGATGACTATCACCTCGTTGACCGCGAGATGGCCTGCGTCAACTCGGCCAAGGGCCAGCTGCTGCTCATGGCGCTGCTGATGGAAAACGGCGCGGCGCGCGCAAAGCAGGTCGTGGAGCGCTATCACGCGCCCTATGAGAGCAAGGCGGCGTATTTTGCCACGCTGGACGCCATCCTGCGCGACCGGGAACTGATCGAGTACCACGAAGATACCGCCCAGATCCGTCTCTGAGTGTGACGCCGCCGGACCACCGGCGGCATTCTTCGGAGCGCATACGACTTTTTTACATCGGAGAGAGAAAAATGGAAAAGACACGCTTCAAAGGCGCCGTATTTGCGACGGCCTCGGCGCTTTTGTACGGACTTGGCGCGGCGCTCATCAAGCTGGCGACAAAGGAGTCCATGTCCGTCGCGACGCTGCTGGTCGGACGCGGAGGCTGCAGCATGCTCCTGCTGCTTCTGGCAGGCTGCATCCGGCGCAAGCCCCCAGCCGTCAAACTGCGCAGTCTGCCGAAGATCGCGCTGTACGGCGTTTTCGGGACGGTGGCGACACAGATCTTTCTGAATCTGGCGTATCTGTATCTGCCGGTCGGAACAGTCACAACGATCCACTTTATGTACCCCGCGCTTGTTGCGGTTATGGAGGCGGTGCTGTTCCGGCAGAAGCTGCCCGGAACGACCATCATCACCCTGGCCGTCCTGACCATCAGCATGGGGCTCCTTCTTGAAAATGTCACGGCGGGCGCGGAGCGGGGCCTCCTGTTTGCTGTGCTGTCCGTCCTTACGTGGACGTTCCAGCTGCTGTACATGGAGCGCTCGGGCATTCTGGAGGAGGAAGACCGGCAGACGCTCACCTTCTATATCTGCCTGCTCATGGCCGTTGTGGGCCTGATCTACGGCGCGCTGACCGCGACGCTGCAGCTTCGGAGCATCCTGACGAATTTCGGGATCATTGCGCTGATCGCCTTCCTGAATAACGTCTGTGCTACGGTCTTCCTGCAATACGGCGTGCAGTATGCCGGGGCGGGGCTGTGCGCGATCCTGAGTGTGTTTGAGCCGTTGGGAAGCATTGTGATCGGCGCGATCCTCCTGCATGAGCAGCTGACGCTCCGCCAGATGCTTTCCTGTGTGCTGATCCTCGGAAGCATCTGCTTCCTGATCGTCAGCAGCGCCCGCCGGGAAAAAGCTGCGGGCCGCATGGAATAGAAAGAATACGAAGCACCGCCGCGGCGGGGCGCACATGCGCTCCGGCTGTGGCGGTGCTTTTGTATTTGGAGCGTATGACCGGTGGACATGCGTGCATTCCCACACGCAACTTTTACGCAATTTCCGCGCAACTTCACGAAACAACACGCGGTGCGGTGGATTTTCCCGGATGCGGGATTATAATGAAAACAGAAAAATTTCGGGAGGTTTATTCATGGTCAAGCTTGATTTCTTGTCTGTTCTCGACGAAAAAGCGCAATTTCTCTACAACTTCTCGGACGGCATCTGGGCAGATCCGGAGACTGCCTTTACCGAATTCCACGCTGCCGGGCGCTATTGCAGCGCGCTGCGCAGCGAGGGCTTCGAGGTCACAGAAAACCTTGCCGGGATCCCCACGGCCTTTTCCGGCCGCTTCGGTTCCGGTCATCCGGTCATCGGCGTGCTGGCGGAATTTGACGCGCTCTCCGGCCTGAGCCAGGAGGGCGGTGTGACGGAAAAACGTTCCGCGGGCGGGGCATGCGGCCACGGCTGCGGACACAACCTGCTCGGCACGGCCAGCCTCGGCGCGGCCATCGCCATCAAGCGTTTTCTGGAGACTCAGAAGTGCCCCGGCACGGTCATCCTCTTCGGCTGCCCCGGCGAGGAGGGCGGCTCCGGCAAGGCGTTCATGGCGCGCGACGGCGTGTTTGACGAGCTGGACGCCGCGCTCTGCTGGCATCCGGACGAGAACACAGGCGTGCGCGTGCAGACCTCGCTCGCAAACTGCCAGGTGCTCTACAAATTTAACGGCAAGGCCGCGCATGCCGGCGCCGAGCCGCATCTGGGCCGCAGTGCGCTGGACGCTGTAGAACTGATGGACGTCGGTGCAAACTACCTCCGTGAGCATATGATCGATCAGGCGCGCGTCCACTACGCCATCACCGACGCAGGCGGCTTCAGCCCGAACGTCGTGCAGCCGCACGCGGAGGTCCTCTATCTCATCCGCGCGCCGCGCAGCGCACAGGTCAAGGAGCTGTATGAACGCGTCAACGACATCGCGCGCGGCGCGGCCCTCATGACCGGCACAACGGTCGAGATCGACTTTGTGAAGGCCTGCTCTGATACGATCCTGAACGACACGCTTCAGCGCGTGCTCTATGAAAAAATGGCGCAGATCGGCGTGCCCGAGATCACCGAAGCCGACGAGACCTTCGCCCGCGAGCTGACTGAAATGGCGCTGATGGAGTATCCGAAGGCCGATCCGGTGCATCCCATCCACGATGAGCTGCTGCCCTACACGGGCCAGATCGAGTATGAATGCGGCTCGACCGATGTCGGCGACGTGAGCTGGGTCTGCCCCACGGTGCAGGCCAAGGCCGCGACGTGGGCCTTCGGCACGCCGTGCCACAGCTGGCAGGCTGTGACGCAGGGCGTCATGCCGCTCGCGCACAAGATGACGCTGTACATCGCAAAATCCCTTGCCGCGATGGGCGCGGAGCTGATGGTCAACGCGGAGCTGCTGGAGCGGGCGAAGCAGGAGCACCGCCGTCTGGTCGGCCCGGAGGGCTATGTATGCCCCATCCCGAAAGGCGTCAAGCCGCGTTCGATGGACTCGCTGCATAAGTAAGGAGGACGCCTGAAATGAAATACGCAAGTCAGATCCCGCGGGAGACCATCGCCCGCCTCGAGGCGATGGCCGCCGAAGATCCTGTGCACTTCTGCCAGCCGCATCCGTGCCCCGGCGTCTATTCCTCGCGGGAGGACGAGGAATTCTGGTGCTACAAATGCTGGGGGCACGCGCTGGAGCAGCCCATGCCCGGATCTAACCTCGCGGAGTTTTTCCGGCAGCAGGATCTGCAGTTCCTGCTGCCTGCCGGCTTCCGCGAGGAGCGGCGCATCACCGTCAGCCACGGCTCGGACTGCATGGCAGTCGACTGCATCTGCGATGCGTACACGCCGCACCTGTTCGATTCCATCGCAGACTTCTACCTGACCACCGACCTGCCGACGGCAAATCTGGAATCGACGGTCTATCCCGCCGCGCCCTTCGGCCGCAACCAGCCGAAGGTCCTGCCCGGCCAGACCAGGACAGACTGCAATCCGCGCATGAACACGTCCGCCGGGATGCTGGACCGGTTTGTGAACGCCGGGATCCGCTATTTCTCCACGGCGAATAACCACTGCTATGACTATGACGAGGCGGGTCTGCTCGCAACGCTCGACGAGCTTGACCGCCGCGGCGCGGCGCATTCCGGTACGAACCGCAGTCCGCAGGAGCAGACGCAGGCGCTCGTGCTGGACGTCGGCGGCGTGCGCGTCGCGGAGCTGAGCGCGACGTTTGACCTCAACGACCGCGCATATGAAAAGAAGTGGCTCCTGAATGAGGTGCGCTTCAACGACACCCCGTGCGATTTTACGCTCATCGAACAGCTCATCGCCTCGGCAAAGGCGCAGAAGGCGGACATCATCACGCTGCACGCACACTGGGGCTGGGAATTCGAGCTGTATCCGCACCCCAAGACTGTGGAATACGCACACAAGCTCGCAGAAATGGGCGTTGATGTGATCGTCGGCGCGCATCCGCATGTCTCACAGCCGATGGAAAAGTACACCTATACGCAAAACGGCGAGCAGCGCAGCTGCCTGATCTTCTACTCGCTTGGCGACTTCGTCAGCTTTCACCCGCAGAGCCGCGACAGCCGCATCACCTATCTCCCGCGTTATACGCTCGCAAAGGGAGAGCTGGACGGCAGGCCGAGGACCTTTGTCACTGGTCTTCAGATCCTGCCGGTCTACATCCTGACTGCGGCGGACGCAGAGGAAAACTACGATGTGCGCCTGCTCCGTTTTTCCGACGTGCTGGCGGACAGACCGGATGCAGACGGCGCATACCGCTATCCCCTCTGCGATTGGGAGCGCGCCGATCTGCCGCGCCTGCATGGAAAGATCCTGCACGGGATCCTCCTTCCGGCGGATCACCGGGAGCTGCTCGTACCATAGGGAGGCGCCTGATGAAGCACACAGAGATCTCCCCGCAGCGGTATCGCTGGGTCATTGTCGCCGCAAGCTTCCTGATGGTCTTTGTCTGTCTCGGCTTCTGCAGCAGCAGTAAAAGCCTCTATCTCGCGGCCATCACCGAGGCCCTCGGCATCAAGCGCAGCCTTTTCTCGATCAATGACAGCTGCCGCTATATCGCAACGGCCGTCGTGAATCTCTTCTTCGGCGCGCTGTGCGCGAGATTCGGCCGCAAACGGCTGATCGCCGCGGGCTTCGCCTGTCTCATCGCGTCCATGCTGCTCTATGCCTATGCGCCGAACATCTATCTGTTTTATCTGGGCGGCGTGCTGCTGGGCCTCGGCCTTGCGTGGACGACAACGACGATGGTCGGCAGCATCGTGCACCGCTGGTGTCCGGCGCACGCCGGAAAGATCATGGGCCTGATCCTCGCGGCAAACGGCGTCGGCGCGGCAGTCGCGACGCAGATCGTCACACCGATCATCTATGCGCCCGGCGACGCCTTCGGCTATCGCAATGCCTATAAGCTCGTGGCGCTGATCCTGGCCGTGACCGCCGGGATCGTCCTCGCGCTCTATCGCGAGCCGCCGGAGAAAATCCCAGAAAGCACGAGCGCAGAAAAAGAACCGCAGCAGGCTGAAAGCGGGCAGAGCACCGCGCGCGGTGCCCGGTTCTATCTGCTCCTTGTCTGCGTCTTCCTGACCGGCTTTATCCTTCAGAGCACGACCGGCGTCAGCGCAGCGCATATGAAGGACGTCGGCCTGGATGCGGGCTATGTTGCCGCGGTCGTGAGCGCGCATGCGCTCAGCCTGACCGTGTGCAAATTCCTGACGGGCGTCATTCACGACCATGCGGGACTTCGGAGGACCGTACTTCTGTGTGACTGCGCGGCGATCACAGTGCTGATCCTTCTCGCAGAGGTCACGGCCACGCCCACAGGCCGCGTGCTGGCGATGGCCTACGGCATCCTGTCCGCGCTGGCGCTGCCGTTGGAGACGATCATGCTCCCGCTGATCGCGCAGGACCTGTTTCAGGGGCCGCAATACAACAAAATGCTTGGCATCATCGTATCCGTCAATACGGCCGGCTACGCCGTAGGCACGCCGATCGCCAATCTGACCTTCGACTGTCTCGGCACCTATCAGCCGATGCTGCTGGCCTCCGCATGCGTCATGGCCGGCGTCACGATCTGCATCCAGCAGCTGCTTAAGCGCTGCGCAGCAGAGAAAAGCGCCTGATGGACAAAACAGGATCGTAAGCAAACATGCGGCAGCACCAGAACCATCCGACGCTGCCGCACGTTTTATGCAGCAGAAGATAAAGTCCTTGTTAGCTTCCCGGAAAGCATCGAAAAACACGACTATCTTCATAAAGTGGTGCTTGGCGTTCAAAGCACAGAGGCAGTAAAGAAGGTCAAGGCGTATGACAGCACGATCAAAGTGCTGGGCTTCCTGCCGGACGTGGAAAGCATCTCCGCTTTCGGTGAAACGCAGGCGGACGCTATCCGTCTGATCGAAGGATGGCTGAACGCAGATACCGCGCAGCGTGTCCGTCAATATGGAAAAGAGCTGTGGATCATGACCTGGACCCCGGAAGTCGGCCTCACCACCCCGGAAAATCTCAAAAAGATCCACCCCTTCCACCCCGACGCCCTCCTGATCAATGACGTGACCACGCTGAGATCATAAAACAGCGGGGGAGTGTGCCGCGAAAAACTCATTGGCCCGCAGCGCCTTTTATGCTTCGCATGAAAAGGCATCGCCCACTGTTTGCATGCGTTCACCAAAAGCCGGCATTGACTTTTGGCGGGAGTTTTGTATAATGGAGGGGAAATCGGCCGGGGCCCGGAGGAGGGGCGGGGCCGGAAAATTGAATATGCTTCATCCGTGACGTGTAATCGCAGGTTGTCAGGCTTGGCAGTCTGCGATGAAAAAGGAAAGGTAACCAATCCACTCGACCGGAGCTGTGAGCAAGAGGACGTTCCAAAGCAGCCATGTGCTGCGTGACCGAAAGGTAGCCATTGCGGGGACTTGAGCCCTGTGAGAAGGTAGGAAACGGACGCGGAGGATCCCGGATCCTCCAGATTGCAAGTCAGAAGAATTGCTGTCAGGGCGCAGGTATCCTGCGCTTTCAGGATGTGAAACATTCAGGACGAGCTCTCCCTGCAATGTCGATTTTTGTGCGCACTGATCTTATGAGCAGTGCGTTCATTTTTTCCGTGCGCCCGGCGCACGGGTACGGCCGCCGTCTGACTTGTTTCAGACGGCGGCTTTTTTGCGTATATGCGCCCCTTATCGGCGCTGCAGATACGACCACGAAGAAAAATAAAGAAAAAGGAGCGAACCAAATGAAAAAACGAGTATTGAGTCTGGTTTTGGCACTGGTCATGCTCATCGGCGTTCTGCCGGTGAACATGCTGGCGGCGGAACCGGCGGACGAGCTGCCCGCGCAGCAGACGGTCACGATCGAGACCAGTCTGGACAGCGCACTGGCAGATGGCGTCTATGCCGCGGCGCAGTCGCCGCTTCCGGTATCGATCCGCGCGGAGGCGGACGGCGAGGCGGTGGAGCACACCGCCAGTCTGGACGGCGAAGCGCTGACCGGCACGCAGGCCGCGGACGGCTGGACGGCCTATGAGCTTTCGTTTGAGGCGGCGGGCAGCTATACGCTGACCGTCAGCGCTGCGGGCGAGACGCAGAGCCGGACCATCGTCTATCAGCCGCAGTCCGCGGACGAGCCCGCGGCGGAGGACCCGGCAGAGGAGCTTCCGGCAAACGACCCGGAGATGACTCCGGCAGAAGAGACCCCGGCAGAGGAAACTCCGGCCGAAGAGATCCCGGCCGAGGAGCCCAAGCAGGCGCCCAAAGCCGTGCCGCAGACAGCCGCGCAGAGCAGCGACAGTGAGACCGCGGTCGATCTGGGCAAAGTGATCGGTACGGTCCGCGTGATCGTGGAAAATAACACGGCGGATACCGGCGCGGCAGATTCCGACTACGGGGCATGGGAAGCCGGCGCGGAGAAGTGGCATGGGAAGCTCGTCGACAAGGAGGTCACACTCTACGAAAACTCCACGGCGATGACTTGCATCACGGATGCGGTCAAGGGCTATACCATGACCGACTCTGACGGTTATATTACGGAGATTGCCGGGCTGAAAGCGGATCCGACGAGCTACAGTCTTGGATGGATGTTCACGTTTAATGACTGGTTCCCCAGTCATACGCCACCAGCGTATAGGGCCGGAAAAGAGCTGTGTGACGGCGATGAGATCTGCATGAAGTACACCTGCAAAATGGGTGCGGATATCGGCAGTATCGCGAATGATAAAAACAAGACCCTGGCCGACCTCACCGCGACCGGTGCGGAGGTGAAAAAGGTCGACTCCACCCACTATGAGATCCTGCTTGGTGACGCGGAGAGCAAATCGGTCAAGATCGTCCCGACGGCAGCCAATAAGAATTTCCTCGCCTGCGTGTTCAAAGGTACACTGACGGATACGCAGATCGATGCGCTGAATAACGACGAAAACAGCTGGTACACGAATACTGCGCTCGTGCGCCGCAGCGAGACCGTCACGGTCAAAGAGGGCGACACGTTCACCGTTGTGGTCGGTGCGAAGAGCTGGCCGAGCCAGAACAATGGCACCTACGGCGGTGCGGAAAAGGTAAATCCGGGCGTCTACACCATCACGGTTAAGAGTACGGCAAGCGCTGATATTGCATTCAAGAACTTCTTCTCGGAGGAAGTCAAGGCAGTCGCCGATATCACGAACGACGCGAAGTATCCGTTTGACGTGCAGGATGGCGTCCTGAAATCCTCGAACGCTGGGGTGAACAATTCGGATGCCGCAATCACCTTCACGTTCAAAAAGACGGCAAAGCTGAGCTTTGCATATAAAGCTTCCTGCGAAGGCGGTTATGGAACCTCGTGGTGGGACTATCTGGACATCCGCGTCAAAAAAGCGGGTGCAGCCAGCTACACCAGCATCAAGCAGGACGGAAGCAAGACTGTGACCGAGTTTACGGACTACGCCGTCGAGCTGGAGGCCGGAGACACCCTCCAGCTGGCATATAAGAAGGACAGCAGCACCAACGGCGGCGAAGACTGCGTTTATCTGAAAAACTTCACCGTCACCCTTCCGAACAAGGTCATCTTCCACGCCAACAACGGCACGGACGCGACCAGTGAGCAGGGCGTCTTCGGTACGGCTGACCTGACGAAGAACACCTTCACCTACGCGGGTTACCGCTTTGACGGCTGGGCCGAGACGGCGGGCGGCGCGGTCAAATACGCCGACGGCGCGTCCATCACGCTGAACGGCAAGGATGTCGACCTCTATGCCGTCTGGACGAAGGTCTGGACCGTCACGTTCCCCAACATGCCCAAGGACGCGGCCATCACCGTCAAGCAGGGCGAGACCATCCAGCCTGTCTCGGAGACGGCAAACACCTGGATCCTCCCGAACGGCAGCTATACCTACTCCGCAGAGCTGTTTGGCTATGAGAGCAAGGAAAATGTCCCGTTCCAGGTCAACGGCGCAAACCTTGAGATTCAGGATACGCTGACGGCTGCGGACAAGATCGCCGTTACCTTTCACGTGACCGGCGCGGCTGTGGATACGGCCATCACCATCACTGTCTGGAACAGCGAAAAGACCGTGATGACGGCCCGGGAAGCGAACCCGACCGTCTATGACCTTCCCGCCGGCAGCTATACCTACACGGTCGAGGCCAAGGGGTATAAGAAGATCAAAAACCAGCTCCTGACGGTCGGCGCGGCGGCGCAGACGGTCAACGTCGCGCTGACGGCCAGCGATGCCTGGGAAGGCGACAGCGTTGTGCCGACCAAGGTTGGCGACGTCTATCAGATCACGTCCGGTGCAGAGCTGAAGGGCTTTGCCGACCTCGTGAACGGGGAAGAACCGGGCGCGAAGGGCATTCTGACGAAGAACATCACCCTCAACGAGCCGGGGGACTATGCGCAGAAGTGGACACCGATGGGCGCTTCCAGCGCCGCCGCCTTCACCGGCGACTTTGACGGCAACGGCAAGACCATCACCGGCCTGTACATGGACGGCGAAGACGCGATCTCCGGCCTGTTCGGCTACGTCGGCAAGACCGGCAGCATCCACGACCTCACGATCGCGGACGCAAGCGTCAAGAGCACGAAAACCAGCTACGGCGTTTATACCGCACTGGTGGCAGCTTCCAACGCCGGTACGATCAGCAATGTTGCGCTGAAAGACTCTATGGTTTCCAGCGGCGGCTATGCGGGCGGCATTGCAGCTCTCAATGATGGCACGATCACGGGCTGCGCAAATGAAAGTGCACCCGTAACACATAATGAAAAAGCCACCAGTTCCTATTATGCGCTGGCTGGCGGTATTGCAGGCCAGAACCGCGGGACGATCGCGCTCAGCTATAACCTGGCGCGGGTCACAGGCGGAAACGAGAACATTGGCCATATTGGCGGTATTGCTGGTAAGAATGAAAGTGCCGGCACGATCGAAAGCTGCTATAACCGGGGAGATATCCAGACCGGCGCTTATCTTGGCGGCATTACGGGCTATCTGAGCGGCACGGCCACGAACTGCTACTCCACCGGCAGCGTCCCGACTGGGACCTATGCAAAAGCGCTGTTCGGCCACTGCACCAGCTACAGCGCGAAAGCGACCGCCTGCTTCTATCTGACCGGCTGCGGCCCCGAAGATACGAAGGGCACCGCGAAGACCGCGGAGGAATTCAAAACGCTGGCGGCCTCGCTCGGCGGCGCGTTTGCAGACGCGGATCCCTATCCCACCCTCAAGTGGCAAGACCCGAATGCGACCTTTACCATCACGCTGACGGTCAAGCCTGCCAACGCCTCCGTCACGGTGACCGGCGCAGCCAGCGTCGGCACCCCGGAGGTGCGCAAAAACGAAGAAACGAACGAGGCTACCTACATCTATTCCGGCCTCAATAAGGGCAGCTACCGCTGGGCGGTCACCTGTGACGACGGCGAGAACGACTATCTGAAGCAGGAGGGCTCCTTCACCATCGCGACGTCCGACGTGACCCACGCCGTGACGCTGGCGGCGAAGACCTATGACGTCAACTTCATTGTCGACCCCGTGGGCGCGGACTTCACCCTGACCCAGGGCGAGGGCGAAGACGCTAAGACCGTCGCGCCGAAGACAGCGAAGGACAAAGACGGCAAGATCGTCTACGCCCTCACGAAGGGCGTCTACCACTACGCCGCGTCCTGCTTCGGCTACGCCGACGCTTCCGGCGACGTCACGGTCGCCAAGTCGACCGGCCTTGCCGATACGACGGTCGAGCTGACGGCGAAGACCGGCAGCAAGCTGACCTTCACGAACATCCCGGCGGACGCCGCCGTCACCGTCACCCATGCGGCCGGCGGTGAGCAGACCGGCGCGCGGGAAGGGGAGACCTATACCTTCACGCTCGTGCCCGAGACCTACAGCTACCGCATCCAGCGCAAGGGCTATAAGAGCATCCGCGGCACCGTCACGATGGACGGCACGGAAAAGATCATCGCCGCGGAATGGACCGCCCTCACCGCGTGGGACGGCAGCGTGGCGGAGAGCTTCTCCGGCTCCGGCACCGAGACGGATCCGTATCTCATTGAAAGCGGCGCGGAGCTGGCGTATTTGAGCAAATTCTGCGCAGAGGGCGGAAATACCAGCGGCCTCTACTATGAGCTGACCGCGGATATTGACCTTGCCAACAACGTGTTTACGCCCATTGGCCCGAGCAGCACGAATCAGTTTAAGGGCATCTTCAACGGTGCTGGCAATACCATCTCCAACCTCAAGATCGACAGAACAGAATCGCTCAGCGGTCTGTTTGGCCGTGTGAATGGGGCTACCATTCAGAATCTGACGATCGACCACGCGACGATCACCAGCACGTCCGGCAACGTCGGCGCTCTGGTCGGCGCTGCATACGGCACCTGCACGATCACGAACTGCGTGGTGAAGAACAGCTCTGTGACTGGCGGCAGCAACCTGACCGGCGGCCTGATCGGTTATTCCGGCACGGCTGTGTCGAAGTGCGCAGTGATCGATACGACAGTCTCCGGTACAGAATATGTCGGCGGCCTGATTGCGCAGGTCGGCAAGGCTGTGACGGAGTGCTACACCTTGCATGTTACCGTAACGGCGACCGGCGACTATGCCGGCGGTCTGATCGGCGGCGGCAACGCAAGCGATATCGCGAACTGCTTTGTGCGCGGCGGCTCTGTGACGGGCGACGGCTACGTCGGCGGCGTGATCGGCGACGGCGGTTCGTATAGCAAAGCAAAGATCAAGACGACGTATGCTGTTGCTGACGTGACGGCCGGTACCGGGGAGTTTGGCCCGCTTGCAGGCGGCAGCTATGTCACCATAACGACTGCCAGCTCCTTCTACTGCAGCGACAGCGCCCTGACCGGCAAGGACAGCGGCAAGAACACCACCGGCACGCCCAAGACCACGGCGGAGCTGAAGGATGCGGCCATCCTCACGAGGCTCGGCAGCGCCTTCGGCATCTACGCCGGGGCCGACGGCCTGAAAAACGCGGGCTTCCCGTATCTTCTGAACGCGCCCGCCCTCCCGGTCATCCAGCCGCAGAAGCTCGCGTCCCCGGTCATCACGTGGACGGACAAGACTGCCAGCTGGACGGCGGTCCCGAACGCGCGCGGCTATCTCGTTTCGCTTGCGAAGGGCAGTGAGACGCTCGTGACCGAGACGCTCATCGAAACGACCCGGGACTACACCACGGAAATTGAGCTCGCCGGGACCGGCAGCTATACCATCACCGTCATCGCCATCGGCGACGGCGAGACCTACGGAAATTCCGACCCCGCGGAAAATACCGTTACCATCACGGTCAACACCGCGAGCGTCACCTTCGCCGTCACGGCGGAGGAGGGCAGAGCGTTTGCCGAAGACGAGCCCGCCATCACCCTCACCATGGCGGACGGCAAGACGACGCTCTCCCTGACCAACAACACGGCAAAAACCATCCCGCAGGGGACCTATACCTACGAGGTCAAGGCGAAGACCTTTGCCACCCTGACCGATACCCTGAACGTGACTGCGAACCAGACCGTCACGCTCACGATGCACTACACCACCGACTGGGACGGCTCGACCACGGTCGAACCGCAGAAGGACGGCGAGACCTATCTGATCTCCAACAGCTACGAGCTCGCCTGGTTCCGCGACGAGGTGAACAAGGGCAGCTACACCCTGAACGCGAGGCTGACCGAGAACATCAACCTCGGCGGCCACCCCTGGACGGCAATCAGCAAGCTGACCGATACCAGCGCCAAGACCGGTTATAAGGGCACCTTTGACGGCAACGGCAAGACCATCTCCGGCCTGAATCCGGTCGGCGAGCTCATCAGCGGAAAATACAAAGGCGCAGGCCTGTTCGGCTATGTGTACACTGGCGGCACTGTCAAAAATGTGACTGTGGAAGGTGCAATGAAGGCCGAATGGAACTGCGGCGGCGTTGTGGCATACCTGGCTGGCGGCAGAGTGGAAAACTGCGTCAACCGCATGAACATCACGCCGCGCAGCGAAAGTATTTACCTCTATTATGTCGGCGGCGTTGTCGGTTACATGACGAACTACACGGACAACAGCGCTGTGATCATCGGCTGCCGGAATGAAGGCTCGATCGATGGCGGGACGACCGGTGAAAACGTTGGCGGTGTCGTCGGCGGCGCTTCCAACAGCCCCGGTATCTCGAACTGCGCCAATACCGGCAATATCAGCGGCAAAGCTTCGATCGGCGGTATTGCGGCAACAGCATCGATTCCCATCACTGCTTGCTATAACACCGGCAAGATTACTGGTGCTTCCTCGAAGATCGGCGGCATCGTCGGATATTCGAGCAGCAAGGTCACGAATTGCTATAATACAGGTGCAGTTGCGGGCGCAGGAAAGGCTGGTTACAAGGGTGTCCCGGAGGGAGTCGGCGGCATCGCTGGACAACTGTATAATAGCTCCAACGGCGCTGTTGCGGCCTGCCTGAACAGCGGCACGGTAACAAGCGAGATCTACGGCGGCGCGCTTGTGGGCAGCAAAAATGCTGTGGCCGCCGCGGTCAGCGGCAGCTATGCCTTGGCTGGCAGCTGCACAGCGACCATCGGCAGCTACGCGGCAGATGATGACGAAGCCTCTTTTATTTCTGCTGAAGAACTTGGCAGCAAGCGCCTGATCGGCCTGCTCGGCGGCGCGTTCGCCGCGGGCAGCGACGGCAAGCTGACCCTGAACTGGCAGGATCCTGCCGCAAAGCCCGTTGTGACCTTCGTCACGCCCGAGGGCGCGGCTGTCACCATCGAAGGCCAGACCCCGGCGGAGCCCGGCGTCTTCGTGCTGGAAAACGGCACGTACAGCTATTCCGTCTCCAAGCAGGGCTATAACACCGCCACCGGCTCCGTCACCGTAAATGGCGAGAGCCAGCGCGTCGACGTCAACCTCGGCGTTGAGACCTTCTCCGTGACCTTCAACGTCACAACGCCCGGCGCAAAGATCACCGTCACGGACGCGGCCGGGGAGACGATCCAGCCCACGGCGGAAAATGCGAACGTCTACAGCCTGCCGAACGGCAAATACCACTACACCGTCTCCAAGCTCGGCTGCACGAGCGCGACCGGCGGCTTCACCGTCGCGGGCGCGGCGCAGACCGTCGGCCCCATCGAGCTGGCAGGCGCGCAGCTGTACACCGTCACGCTGACCTTCACCGATGACGAGAACGCAAGCGTCACTCCGGCCTCCGTAACGGTCAAGCATGCAGATGAGAGCGTCGAGCCCAATGCGGCTGGTTCCTTCACCTACAGTCTGCCAGACGGCACGTACACATACATCGTCGACGACGCCCGCTACTACAAGGTCGAAGCGCCCTTCACCGTCAGCGGCAAGGATGCGACCATCGCAGTTCAGCTCGAGACCAACAAGACCTGGAACGGCACGGACAAAACACCCGTCACGCCCACCGACGGCGTCTACGAGATCAGCACCGCGGCGGAGCTCGCCTGGTTCGCCGATCAGGTCAACGCGGGCAATACCGCATATCACGCCAGGCTGACGGCCAACATCTACGTCAACTACGGCCAGACCAGCAACACCTGGACCCCCATCGGCGACTACAGCCATATGTACACCGGCACCTTCGACGGCAATGGCAAGTCCGTCTACGGTCTGACCGCCGCGCTCTTCGGCTATACCGGCAAAGGCGCTCTGGTCAAAAACGTCACGGTCTACGGCAGCAATCACGCTGCAGACGACAAGGATACGGCCCCGAAGGGCGGTATCAGCAATCAGGCCTATGGCTCGTTTGAGGGCTGCGTCAGCCATATGACCATCTCCGCAAAATGGTCGGTCGTCGGCGGCATCGTCGGGCGGCTCTATGCGGCCGGTCATATCACCGACTGCGCCAACTATGGTGCGATCAGCAGCAATTGGACCGGCGCGGACCAAAATTCTCCGACCTACGTTGCAGAGGTCGGCGGTATCGCCGGTTCGTCTTCTGGCCCAATTACCCGCAGCTTCAATGCCGGTGCTGTGACAGTTGCACAAAAGGGTTACGGCGGTGTAGGCGGTATTGCTGGTGTGCTGAAGAGCGCGGCGATTTCGGATTGCTATAACACCGGTACGATCACTGGCCCGAGCCGTACAGCAGGCATCGTGAGCATTGCCAACGACACTGCATCTGCGATCGTAAAGAACTGCTATAACACCGGCAAGATCGTTTCCGTCAGTACTTCTACGAACCCGGCCTGCGGCACGATCGCGGGCACGATTGCAAACAGCAATGGTGACCAGATCGGCAGCGTTGAAAATTGCTACTTCCTGAAGGGCACATATTCCTATACCTCCGGCAGCACCGTCCACACCGACGAGATGGTCGGCTACCCGCTGGACAAGGGCGAGGCAAACTGCAAGCTCGCGTCCGAGATGAAGCTCGACGCCTTTGCCATCACCCTCAGCCCGACGGACAAGACCTTCAACGTCGACGCGGAGAACAACATCAACGGCGGCTTCCCCGTGCTCAAATGGCAGGGCGGCCGCGCCCCGCAGGTCACGCAGGACGCCGAGGACGTCGCGGCCGATAAAGCGGCCCTGACCGTCACCCCGACGACTGTGACCTCCGCCGGGAAGCTCGAGCTGGCTTCGACCGGCGCGAAAGGCTCGATCATCACCTGGAAGAGCAGCAAGCCGGCGATCATCGCCGACGACGGCACCGTCACCCTCCCGACGAGCAATGACGTGACCGTCATCCTGACCGCTACGATCACGAAGAACGGCGTCTCCGACATGAAGGAATTCACCCTCACCGTCAGGACGGCCGCCTCCGCGGACAAGGCCGCGCTGAAGGCCATCATCGCCAAGCTCGGCACGAGGTTCCGCGTGGCTTACAAGACCGGCGAGGTAAATGTCCTTGATACCGTCCGTGACAAGCTCGCGGACGCCATCACCGCCAGCGGCGCGTCCCTGACCGCCGACCAGATCACCGTGACCCTTGCGGACAAGGGCAAGACGAGCCTCGGTGCGGGCACGCTGATCGACGACAGCGGCAAGGTCACCTATTACTACGAGGATCCGTCCCAGAGCAGCATCGGCACCGGCGACGCGCGGGTCAACGGCGTAACGTTCACCCTCAGCACCGCGAACGAAGTCAGCGTCACGACCGGCAGCTGCATGGTCTCCATCCCGTGGGACCGCGCGAAGGTCACCGAAGCGATGACCACCGCGGCGGCTGCCTTGACGTTCGACACCATCAAGGGCGAGAACGAAATCAGCACCGCGGTCACGAAGACCCTGACGCTCCCGGTGAGACTGGATACCTGCGGCTGGTCGACGATCAGCTGGACCAGCTCCAGCGTCGTCGTCACCGTGGAGGACAAGGGCCCGCTGACCCCCGCGGAAGGCACGATCCATCCCAACGAGGAGGCCACCGCGGCCAAGCTGACCGCGACCTTCACATTCAACAAGAACATCGACGACTATAATAAGGACGTCGAGGCGCCGATCACCGTCACACGGACGATCGAAGTCACCATCCCCGGCGCGGCGAGCGACTACATGCAGACCATCCAAAAGATCTGCGCGGAGTACACGCTGGCCCGACTGACGGACTCCGTCACCAAAGAGCCAATCGACCCGGCCAACGTGACGAATGATATCCAGCTCCTGCGCTCCGGGGACTTTACGACGGTCAGCTTCCATACCGGCTCCGACGGCTATGCCATGACCGTGACCGCGACCGCGCCGGATGGCACTGCGACGACCTACGCGGCAGTGAACGGCTACCGCCTGAAGATCTGCCGCCTCGCGGAGACGGCCGGACAGGTCAAGCTGACCCTCACCGTCACGAAGAAGAACGGGAAGGATCTGGATACCCGCTACACCCAGACCAAGGAGCTCGGCATCATCACCGTCACCCCGCTGAAGCCCTCCGAGCTCGCCGCGGAGCTGGCCCTGCTCGAGAAGGCCAAGGCGAATTTCTTCGCCGGCATCAACGACGACCAGAACATCTCGGCCGATGCCGTCACGAAGAACCTGCACGCCTTCCATGAGGCCCGTCTGGATGCCGACGGAAAACTCATCTGGGTCTACACCAGCGATGAAACGCTGGGCACCGGCATCGTCCCGACGGATCTGCCTGGCTATGACTCGATGGGCACACAGCCCTGGCGGCTTTTCCGCAGCAGCAACAGCGCCGTCATCGCCGATGAAAACCTGCTCGTCACCCCGCATGCGACCGACGACAAGACCGTTACCATCACCGCCAACCTCAAGAGCGCACGCTTCGGCGGCTATTACGAGACCTGCAAGGACAACAGCAGCTACGCGGATGTCCTCGATACGCTCAAAAAGCTGGCAGGCGAGGAAGTCAGCGTGACCGTCACCGTCGTCAGCACGGCCAATCAGGCGGCTGCGAAAGCCGCCGGGGAGAAGATCGACGCGCTCTTCCCGGTCACCAAGGACAGCGCGGATGCCATCAACGAGGCTTCGGGCGCCTACAAGAGCCTGACCGACGCGGCCAAGAAGCTGCTCCCCGATGCGGAAGAAAAGCTCGCCAAGGCCGAGGCCGACTATAAGAAGGTCCTTGCCGACGCCGCGCAGGATCAGGCCGACCGCGACGCGGCCGCCGCCGTCGACGCGAAGATCGAAGCCATCGGCACCGTCACGCTGGAAAAGGAAGGCCTCATCACCGCTGCCCGCAGCGCATATGAAGGCCTGAGCGACGCCGCCAAGGAGCATGTCACGAAGCTCGGCGTGCTTGAAGCCGCAGAAGCAAAGCTCAACGAGCTGAAAAACGCGCAGGGCTACCAGACCCAGCTGCAGAGCGTCCTGGCCTATATCCGCAGCAGCGTCACTCCGAAGGCGAACCAGAGCACGAACGGCGACTGGGCCGTCATGGCCCTGGCCCGCGCGGGGCTCAGCTCCGACGCCGACAAGCGCTGGTACGCGGGCTATGCTGACGAACTGGCGAAGCTCCTGGCAGCGAACGGTGGCAGCTTTGAGACCACCAACGAGAATGCCCGCCTCGTCCTCGCGCTGACCGCGCTCGGGCAGAACGCCAAGGCCTATATGGTCGGCGGCGAAACCTACGATCTGGTCACCCCGCTGACCGCGAAGACCGGCAGCGCCTATAAGGCGACCGTCCCCGGCACCACCAGCGCTGCCTTCGCCATCATCGCCATCGACTCCGCGCCCTATACCGTCGCGGATACCGCTGCGGTCCCGGCGATGATCCAGTATCTGCTCAGCATGCAGAACCCCTCCGGCGCATGGAAGATCAATGACAAGAACCCGGCCGACAATGTGGACGCCACCGCCATGGTCCTCACGGCCCTGGCTCCGCATAAGAGCGAGACCGGCGTGCAGGCCGCGATCGACAAGGCCCTGACCTATCTGGAGGGCGTGACCGGCTACGGCAACGCCTGCACCGACGCGCAGCTCGTTACGGCCTACTCGGCCCTCGGCATCGACTGCACGGACGCCAGATACGCCAGAGGCGGCAAGAACCCGCTGACCAGCCTTCTGTCCTACCAGACGGCCTCCGGCGGCTTCTCCCTCGACTCCACTGCGTCCAACGCCAGAGTCTCCCCGCGTCCGACCGAGCAGGCGGCCTATGCCCTCGTCGCTTATGACCGCTTCAAGCGCGGCGTGAAAAGCCTCTACGATATGTCCGACGCCGTCGACCTCCTCCCGGCAGCCAGCGGCGCAGCCGACGTCGCGGCGAAGATCACCGCCCTCGGCACCGTCACCGACTGCAAACGCGAGACCTATCTTGCCCTGCAGGAGATCGAAGCGGCCTACGCCGGGCTGACGGCGGAGGAACAGGCAGAGGTCACGAACTACGGGACCTTCCTGCAGCGGAAGCAGACCTTCCAGACGCTCCTCGAGGCCTACCGCAAGGCCAAGCTCGCCGAGCTCGACGCCTATTACGACAAGCTCAAGCGCACCGACTACACCACCGACCAGTGGACGAAGATCACCGAGGCCTATCGCACCGGCCGCAGCTCCATCAGCAGCGCCCAGTACGCCGAGCAGGCTGACGCCGCGCTCAAACAGGCCAAGGCAGACATCGACGCCTACGTGAACGGCGACACCATCGAGGTCAGCTTCCGCCTGATCGGCGATTTCCCCGAGTCCTACACCGGCAAGCACCTCGGCTACGTCACCTGGATCGAAACGGAGACCTACACCGTCAAGAAGGGCAGCACCGTCTATGACGTCTTCACCGAAGCCCTGCAGGACGCCGGGCTGACCAGCACCGGCGCAGCCTCCGGCTACGTCAGAAGCATCACCGCCCCGTCCATCCTCGGCGGCTACACGCTGAGCGAGTTCGACAACGGCGCAGGCTCCGGCTGGATGTTCACCGTCAACGGCACGCACGGCAACTACGCCCTGGATGAGCACGTGCTGCAGAACGGCGACCGCATCGTCTGGCACTACGTGGACAACTACGCGACGGAGACCTCCACCTGGCTCACGGCCGCGGATATCTCTCCCGCGGAATACGCCCGCCGCCACATCGGCGATGTGGTCACGGCCGGCAAGCACGGCAAGGCGGCGCCCGTACTGACCCTCAGCGACCTCGGCCGGACCGTGAAGTTCACCTTCACGCCCGACAAGGGCTGCCATGTCAAGGACGTCAAGGTCAACGGCAAGTCCATCGGCGCGGTCGAGAGCTACACCTGCAGCAGCTTGAAGATCTACGACCGCATCACCGTGGAATTCACCGACGGCACGCTGCCGTTCACCGACGTGCGCGAGACCGACTGGTTCTATGACGACGTCGTCTTCGCCTACGAAAACGGCCTCTTCTCCGGCACCACGGCCACGACCTTCAGCCCCTACGCCTCCATGACGCGCGCCATGCTCGTCACGGTCCTCTACCGGCTCGAAGGCGAACCCGCCGTCACCGGCCGCAGCGGCTTCTCGGATGTCACGATCGGCAGCTACTATGAAGCCGCCGTCACCTGGGCCGCCGACAACGGCATCGTCAACGGAACCAGCGCCACGACCTTCAGCCCGAGCGAGAATGTGACCCGCGAGCAGATGGCCGCCATCCTCTGCCGCTACGCGCAGTACAAGCAGTACGGTACGTCGGCAAGCGCGAGCTTGAGCGCCTTCTCCGACGCCGCGGCAGTTTCCACCTACGCGAAGGCTCCGCTTTCCTGGGCTGTCGCAGAGAAGCTGGTCAACGGCACGGACGGCAAGCTCCTCCCGCGCGCCAGCGCCACCCGCGCCCAGGTCGCCGCGATCCTCCATCGTTTCGTAGAAAACATCACCAAATAACCCACCCCAAAAGAGCCGCCCCCACAGGCGGCTCTTTCTTTATCCACCGCTTCCCCTATGAGGGGAAGGAATAGACACCCCCCGGACGTATCGTCCGGGGGGTTACTTTTATGACTCTGCCTTTTTATAGACCCATGCGTTTGGCAGCGGGCGGCCGCCGGTGTAGCGCAGGGGGGAGGAGGACGACTGCGTGACGTACTCGCCGTCGAACCACAGCATGGCGCTCGAACCGCCGTCGAGGTTGATGGCCTGCATGCACTTGTGCTGCAGCAGGATCTCGGAGCAGTTGTTGACGCTCGTGCCGAGAATGCCCTCGAGCGGATACCGGCCCTCGATGACGAGCATCAGGATCTCGTATTTCTCGCTCTGGCCGATGCACGCGCGCGGCTGCTCGCCGGTCCAGTAATCGTCCATGATCTTCTTGCCGTCGACGATCAGCGCGGGGGTGAACTCCGCCGCGTCGGTGCAGTCCTCACTGACGGGGGACAGCGCGTCCTTGATGTAGAACAGATCGTCCTCGTGCAGCTCGATGCGCTTGTAGGCGTAGGCGGAGAAGTGGTCGCCGTAGGCCTTGCCGTTGGACATCGTATAGCCCGCGAGCAGACCGCCGTTGCCCGCGCCGTTCGGGTCGAGGAAGCCGTTGGCGTTCATCGCCAGCACGCCGTTGTGCGCCTCGGCGATCGTGCCGGAGAGCTGACCGGCGGTGCCGAGCGTCGTTGCCATCTCGATAGACAGCCGCGACGGGTCCTTGCCCACAGCCAGTACGCCGCGGTAGCCCTTGCCGGAGATGCGCAGCAGCAGCACACCGTTATACGCGTCGATGGCCAGCACCTGCTCGCCGAAGGTCGACTGGATGGACGTGCCCTCGTCGTCGAACCCGGCTTCGTTGATGTAAATATGCTCCCAACCGTTGGCCAGCGTGTCAGGGTGCTCGGCAAGATAGGTCTCCATCGAGGTCCGGTCAAGCTCCCAGAAGACGGAATAGAAATTTTCCTCCGCCTGCTTTTCGAGCTCTTCCTGCGTCAGCTCCTCGGCGTCCGGCTGGTCGGTCTCGTGCGTGACGTTGGGGTCAAGGGTGACGATGCTGTCATTGGACGTCGACGGCGTCTGGTCCGCGGGCACCGGATCGGTCCGGCCCCAGGTCGATTCCTTGCCGACGGTCCCGGCCTTGACCAGGCCGTATTCGTACCGGACCTCGTCGATCACGTCCTTGGGGATGAAATACGTCGCCAGCCACTGGTGCCGCATGGTATCCATGGCGGTGTTGATGTAGATCGTGCGCCATTTCTTGACGAACGAATTGTTGGTATAGATACAGAAGAAGTACAGCCCTTCCAGACAGAGGATGACGAGCAGCCAGATGGCCAGCGTCTTCAGAGGCTTTTTGACCTTCTGCTTTTTCTGCCGGCCGGAGCGCTTGGCGACCCGCGCGCCGCCGGACGAGCTGAATAATTTGACCTGTGACATCGAATCTCTCCAGTTATCGTGTTATCATGAAATTCACATACGAATGCATTCTATCACAGATCGCGGCAGGAATCAAACCATTTGAAGAAAAGTTAAGAAATATTTACATTTTCCCGCGGAATTGATACTTATTTCGCGCCGGTCTGCGTGCTGCGGCTGACGGTGCCGGGCTCGGCCTCCAGATTTTCGCCGTATTCGACCGTCCCGATGCGGCAGCCATGCCCGATGCGGACGTATTTGCCGCGGACGATCTCGGCTTCGACATTCTCCAGCTCGATATCGTCGCCCTCGATCGAGCCGATGCGCGCGCGGCCGGGGCTCGTGCGGAAGATGCCGAGGAACGTCGTCATGTCCTTCTGCAGCACGTGGATGGTTCCGCCGCCGATGGCGTGGATGCGCACCGCGGGGTTCGCCGAGATCTCGACCGTTTCCGCGTTCAGCAGTCCGCCAATCTGTACCGCGCCGCTCAAAGCTGCCGTCTCCGCCTCGATATCCCCACTGACCCGGCACGCGCCGGAGGCGCGGAACGCCCGGCAGTGGACGCTGCCCGCTTCCAGAGAACCGGACGCGCTGAGCTCGTCTGCCGTAAGCGCCCGCTCCGTCCGCAGGGAACCGGAGACGGACGCAAGCCCCTCTACCTGCACCGACTGCGCGGAAAAGTCGCCCGAGGCCGACAGGCTGCCGCAGCGGACGCTCCCGGCTATCTTGCCCGCGCCGCTCGTGTGCAGTTCGCCCGCGCAGTCCACGTCGCCCTGCACCTTCGCCGCGCCGGAGCAGTGCAGCTCCTCGCATTTGAGGCTGCCGTTGACTTTGCCCGCGCCGCTGATCGAGACGCTGCCGTATTCGCCGCCGGGCATGGTGCTCGAGCCGGAAATTTTCATATCGATGTGTTCGTTCATAAGACTTCCTCCTTCAGATGCTCCAGAATATCCGTTCTTTGTGCGCCCTCGGCAAGATACAAATGCAGAAGCTCGTCGAGGGGATAGGTTTTCGTTCCGTATTTTGTTTCCAGTATCAGTGTTCGCCGTGCGGCTGCTGCCTGCTTTTGTCCGGCCAGCTCCGCGGCCAGCGCCTCGAGCGAGACGCGGTCCTTGCTCTGCAGGATCAGCTCGATGCGCGGGCAGATCTGTGCGCACCGGAAATAGGTCTCCTGCCCGGTCGGCGCGGACCGCCGCAGGAACCACCCCTCCGGGATCAGCCCCATCCGCTTCCAGCGGTACAGCGCTCCGTAGGAGATCTGGTACTGCTCCAGCAGCTCCTTTTTGGAGATCAGCTCCTCTTCCAATCCCGTGCCTCCTTCCGTAACAATGTTACGGTCGTATATTAGCATAACATTGTTACGCTGTCAAGACAAAAATTTTCCCCGGAGCCCGAAGGCCCCGGGGAAACGGGAAATGCGGGAAAAGGCGCTTATGCAGCTTCCTTCGTCATGTTCATGAGCACCTTGGCGCCCATGGCGCGGGTCGCGGTGCCCTTCGGGCTGAACGCGCCGTTGGAACCGGCCAGATACTTCTCAGCCGTGCAGTAGGTGACAGCCTCGAGCGCCCAGTCGGCGATGGCATCGAGATCGGTGTAGGTGAGCTTTTCGGTGATGCCCTCAGCCGTCTTGCCGCCGATCTTGTCGTAGCCGTAGAGGACCTTGGCCATCTCCTGACGGGTGATGGACTTGGTGGGCTTGAACGTGCCGTCCTCATAGCCGTCGACGACCTTGTTCGCGCTGGCCCACAGAACGGCGTCGGCATACCAGCTGCCGTCCGTGCAGTCGGAGAACTTCTCGCTGACCTTGCCCTCGACCTTGGGGGAGCCCGCCATGCGGTACAGGACCGTCACAAGCATCCCGCGCGTCAGAGCGCCGTTCGGCGTGAAGGTGGTGTCGCTGGTGCCGGTCATGAGGCCATTGCTGAGAACATAGTCTGCAGCTTCATAGAACCAGTCGCTGCCCTTGATGTCGGTATTGACGGAAATTCGGCCCTGCGGCTTGGCGTATTCTTCGCCAATGGTGCCGCCGAGCTTATTCTCGATGTAATCAACGACCATCTGCGCATCCGTGTAGGAGGCGTCGCCGGCCTTGAGGACCTTAGAGTCCTTAAACATCGTGAAGCCGTCGCCGCAGTAGAGGATCGTATAGTCGATACCGCCAAGCGTATAGGTCTTGTTCAGATCGAGCGGCTCATATTCATTGGTCTTTTTGTTCAGGACCTGAACGTTGGTTACGCGGTATTTACCGGCGACCTTGGAGAATTCGCCCTTGTCCGTCAATTCAATGGAGGACGGGACACCCGCCATGATCGTGTACTTCAGACCGGAAACGCTCAGGAAGCCGCCGGACTCCTCCGGGTAGTTGATCGCACCCATTTCCAGCATGTCGAGGACAGTCTGGCCGGTGACTTCCATTTTGCAAGGCAGATTGCCCCACGGGAAAACGCTGAGAATGTTATCGAGGGTGATATCGCCGGCTTTGATCGGCTTGCGGATGCCGCCGCCGTTCATGATGCCGATATCCGCGTCCATCATCACGCGGAACGCATCGGCGCACAGATCGCCGAGAGCGGTCTCGTGGTTACGGACGAGGCGATTCCCGTTTTCATCCTTGTCAGGCAGCGCAATGCTGCTCTTGGCGACGACCTTGGACACGTATTCCTTGAACGTGTCGGTCAGCTTGGTAATGTAAGCGGTGATGCCTGCGTCCTTTTCGGTGAATTCCTTCGGGGAAATCAGTTCGGCAGTGATCGTGCCGTCGGTCTTGATCGTCAGTTTGCCGAGATTTTCGAATTTGGTGCCCGGCTCCGTCAGAACGATCTGCTTGCCGTCCTTATTGGCAACCTTCTGAACACCGGCAACATGATCGTGGCCGTCCAGCACGGCGTCGATACCGGTGGTGTTGGCGATGACAGCCTTCGAGGTCCAGCGGTCGGTGATACCTTCGTTGCCAAGGTGACCCATTGCGATGACGTAGTCAGCGCCCGCAGCTCTTGCCTCGTCAACAGTCTTCTGGACAGTCTCATAAAGCGCTGTGCCAGTCTCGTCTTCACTGAAGGAATAGATGTAGTTTCCAGATTCATCCTGGAAGTAAGCCGGGGTGGACTTGGTGAAGGACTCCGGCGTAACGATGCCGATGAATGCGACCTTCTTATCGCCGTAGGTCACGATCTCATACGGCTTGTAATTCAGATCCGACGTGCCTTTGCCGATGTACTTGAAGTTGCACGCCAGATACTGATACTTCGCCTGCTTGGTCAGCTTGGCCAGCTGCGGGAGCTTGTAGTCAAATTCATGGTTGCCGAAGGTGGCAAAATCATAGCCGACCTCATTCATGATATCGACCAGATAGGCGCCTGCGGACAGTGTGCCGATAGACTCGCCCTGAATAGCGTCGCCGCAATCAACGAGTGCGACATAGTTGTGTGTTTTCTGCATCTCGGCCTTGTATGCCGCGACACCGGCATAACCAAGATTGTCGTTGACGCCGCAGTGTGCGTCGTCGGTATGTAGGATCACAATGTCGTTGGATTTCTCATCTGCTGCGAATACCGTGGTCATCAGACCCAGTACCATGCATACTGCCAGCAGAAGCGCGATCAGTTTCTTCATAGTATCCTCCCTTAATTTTTGCCCCGCGTCAAACGCCCGGAGCAGTATATCTGCATTATACTACAAAAGTCAAGCCTCCGCCATTGGCAGATGTTTGCAATCCACCCGCCCATTTTCGTCACCCTGCACAAAATATGCACCCCATCCACACCCACGCTCCAACACCATGCCATTTTTCGGCAAAATATCCGCGTAAGCAAGGCGCGGATGCTATCAGAGCCCCGCCCCTACAACGCGTAACACAAACCATCCCGCAAAAAGGTGCAGACCAGCAAATCCGGTCTGCACCTTCTATTGGCTGCAAATATTCAAAGGTAACTGCTTACAAATCTGATTCCTACGTATCAGGCGGCGCGTACTAAGACATACGTAGGGTGACTATCGTGTGGAACGACATCTAAAAACTAGGGTCTCACCTAAATTCAGAGGCAGCACGCACCCCCGCGTCCCCAAGCACTCTTTTCTCCCCTATCTTTTCTCTTGCGAGAGAAAAGATAGGGCCGCCGGAGACATCCGACAGTCGCAAATTTGCGACGACCTTTCAGTCAGCTTCCCTGGGAGGGGAGCCTTTTACAGCAGGATGCAGATCATGCCGCCGGTGTTTTCGTTGATCATGCGGCCGAGGGTCTTGGTGAGCTTCTGCCGGGCGTCGTCCGGCATGCGCATGATCTTGGCGGTGACGCCCTCGGAGACGAGCTCGTAGAGGGACTTGCCGAAGATGTTGCTCTGCCAGAGCTTGTCGGTGTCCTCCTCGTATTCGCCGAGCAGATAGTCAATCAGCTGCTGGGATTCCTGCTCGCCGCCGACCATGGGGCTGATCTCCGTCTCGATCTGCGCGCGCAGCATGTGGATCGACGGGGCGCTGGCGCGGAGCTTGACGGCGTAGTTGCCGTTCTTTTTGACGATCTCCGGCTTTTCGAGCTTCAGCTCCTCCGCGCCGGGCATGACGATGCCGTAGCCCGTGGCCTTGACCTGCTCGAGTGCGGTCTGGACCTTGTCGTAGAGCTTTTTCGTCTGCGCCAGCTCCTGCAGCATCTGCAGAAGGGCTTCATCGTCGGCGATCTCCACCCCGGCCTGCCGGGACAGCTCCTCGTAAAACAGCGCCTGCGGCAGATGCAGCTCGCAGCTGACCGTGCCGGTACCGAGGTCGACCTCGCGCACGCGGAATTCGTCGACCGGCTCGAGCTCCTGCAGCGTCCCGAGGACGCTTTCGGCCTCGCTGAGGCTGGTGAGCGCGCCCGCGCGCTCGAGCATGGCGTCGTAGAGCGCGGCCTTGACCGGATGGCCGTCCGGCAGGGCGCGGACCCAGCTCGGCAGGAAGAAGCGCAGCTCCTCCACCGGGAAGGCGTACATGACGGCCTCGAGCAGACGGCCGATGTCCTGCGTCTGCATGTGCATGCAGTCCATGGCGAGGGCCTGCACGCCGTATTCGCTGCGCAGCTGCGCGCACAGGGCCTCAGCCGGAGCCGCGCCGGGGCTCTGCGTATTGACGAGAACGACGAAGGGCTTGCCCGTCTTCTGCATGTCGGTGATGGCGCGGGCCTCGGCCTCGCGGTAGTCCTCGCGCGGGATATCGGTGACGGTCCCGTCTGTCGTGACGACGACGCCAAGGGAGCTGTGATCCTCCATGACCTTTTTGGTGCCGAGCTCCGCCGCCTGCGCCATGGGCAGCTCCTCCGGAGCCCAGGGCGTGGTGACCATGCGGGGCTTGCCGTCCTCGGTGTCGCCGACCGCGCCGGGGATCATGTAGCCCACGGAGTCGATCAGGCGCACGCGCAGCGTCGTTTTGCCGTCGGGGCTGATGCGCGCGGCCTCGTTCGGAACGAATTTCGGCTCCGCGGTCATGATGGTCCGGCCGGAGCCGGACTGCGGCAGCTCGTCGGTGGCGCGTTCGCGCTCGTAGACGTTTTCGATGTTCGGCAGCACGAGCTGCTCCATGAAGCGCTTGATGAATGTGGATTTTCCCGTCCGCACCGGGCCGACGACGCCGATATAAACCGTGCCGTCCGTGCGCCCGGCGATCTGCTCATAGATCGATCTGTGTTCCATAGTCCGCCTCCTCTGCCTTACATGGGAATGAGGAGAAGCCTTCCGGCCTCTACCTCCGGCTGCGTCAGATGATTGGCTGTCTGGATGGCCTGCGCCGTGGTCTTATACCGCTTGGCAAGGTCCCACAGCGGCTGCTGCGCGCCCGTGCGGCGGATGACGACCGACGCGCGCTCCGCGCGCGGCTGCCGCGTCAGATCGAGCGTGCCGCCCACCAGGTTCTGCAGCTTCTGCTTGGCAAACGACTGCAGCTGGAACACCGCGTCGTACCGCAGCTCGACCGCACCGCTGCCGGCCGCGGCATAGCCCTCCGGCTGGAGCTGGAAGACGGCCTCGCAGGCGCAGTCCTCGTCCAGTGCGGTCTTGCAGCTGACCTCGGTGCGGAAGGATTCGGACTGCACCGCGCCGTCCGCGTCCGTGTAGACCGTGTCCGCGCGCAGGGGCACGTGGACGATCACGCCGTCTGCCGTGCGCTCGAGCGCCATCGCGTCGGGATAGACGCGGCAGTCGAGCACGGCGGACGCCTGCGCCGGGAAGGACGGACGGATGGGCTCGCGCAGGGTCTGCGCGTCGAGGCGCATGCTGTATTCCTGCTCCTGCCACTGGGGCTGGAAATCGCCGCGGGTGGAATAGGCGTCCTCGCAGAGCGTGAGCGTCTGCGGCTGGATGACGGTGCACTGCGCGAGGATCCCCGCGCCGAAGAGCAGCTTCTGACCGGTCTCAGTGTCGACGGGCTCGAGCTGCACGCCGGTCACGAGCAGGGCGGTCTCCACGTCCTCGTTCTGTTCATAGTCCCCCTGCAGCTGGCAGTACTGGGAGAAGGGCACGGCGAGGCTCAGCGTGCGCAGCTCATTCTGCTCGTCAAGATAGGTCAGCTGCAAATTGGCCGTGCCCTTCATCACGGCCTTGCTGCCGACTAGATTCTGCTCCGTCACGACCGGCTGCAGCATGCAGTCGGCCAGCCGGACGATCTTCGCCCGCCCTTCCGGCACGTTCAGCTCCTCGCTGACCTGGAAGGCGCGCTCGGCCGTTTCGACCGGGACGGCGTTGGAATAGGACTGCGTCTTCTGCTGCAGGCAGGCAGGCGCGTCGGTCAGCGCGCGCACCTCCTCCGTCCACGGCTCATATCCGTCCGCCTGGACCAGCACGCTGATGCGCAGCAGGACCTTGCGGGAGTTGATGAGTCGGCTGTCGGCGCTGCGGACCGAGCAGCGGACGACGGACTGCGTCAGCTCCTGCAGGTCGCTGCTTTCCAGCTTCAGGGTGAACGGGACGTCGGTGGTGAGCAGCTGCAATCCGCCCGCCTCGTCGGCATAGAGGCAGGAGGCGCGCAGATTGCCCGTCACGAGCAGACTTCCGGCGCGGCTGGTCTTGCTCTGCAGCTCCGGCTCGGCGTAGCAGATGAGCGTGCGGGCGGCGTCGGGCATGGCGTCGGGTATGATGAGCTCCTGCGTCTGCTCCTGCGCGAGGGACAGATGCGCCGTGCGCTTCAGGCAGGAACGCTGTTTTTGTTCGAATGCAAGCTCCATAGTCTCAACTCCTTGTATGTTCTGGGATATCTATACGCGGAGCCGGACAAGGATATGTTCATTTCAGCAGCAAAAGTCCGAGCACGATCAGAATGATGGCCACCAACACCCGCAGAAACCACCCGCACAGCGCAAACGACACCAGCAGCCCGATCCCCGCCCCGAGCAGCACCAGCCCCAGCTGCTCCGTCTTCACACACATATCGATCCCCCCTCTGCGCCAGCATACGCAGAAGTGCCCGGGGAGGTGCCGGTTTCATCGGAAGAACGGGCGGAGCAGAGCCCCGCCCCTACAACGCGTAACACAAACCATCCCGCAAAAAGGTGCAGTCTGACAGATTCAGACTGCACCTTCTATTGGCTGCAAATATTCAAAGGTAACTGCTTACAAATCTGATTCCTACGTATCAGGCGGCGCGTACTAAGACATACGTAGGGTGACTATCGTGTGGAACGACATCTAAAAACTAGGGTCTCACCTAAATTCAGAGGCAGCACGCACCCCCGCGTCCCCAAGCACTCTTTTCTCCCCTATCTTTTCTCTTGCGAGAGAAAAGATAGGGCCGCCGGAGGCATCCGACAGTCGCAAATTTGCGACGACCTCTCAGTCTCGGCTGTGCCGAGCCAGCTCCCCTGGGAGGGGAGCCTTAGGGCGCGCTTTTTATTCCGCAAACGGTTTGCCTTTCAGGACGGTCTGGCGCATGAAGCGGAAGGTGGCGGGTTCGCCTTGTTCGGCGAGCATGGTGAGCAGGAAGCGCAGGCGCTTCATCGTGTTCGGGTGGACGAGGCGCGATTCCTGCGCGCGGTCGAGATACTGCAGAGCGGAGGCGTCGGTATAGGCCGCGCCCTGATACGTCTTGCAGGCCGCGATCCGGTCGGCGACCATCTCGCACAGATACCGGACCGGCATGTCGACCGGCTCATACGTCCGCGTGACGGGACTCAGGTCCGTCCAGTATTCAAAATGATGCCGGTTGCGCCCCTTGTGGTGCATCCAGGCCAGAGAATAGCCGTTGGCCTCGCGTTCAGCCGTGTTGGGGCTGCGGCTGCCCTGAAAATACCGCACGCCCGCGAAAAACTCGGTAGGGGAGTACTTGGAAAGGTCGTGCGTCAGCCCCTGCCAGATCAGCCCCATCCGGAAGCAGCCGCGCATGACCAGATGCCGGTGGTGCGTGATGGTCTTCAGATGTCCCCAGAATTTGTTCATAGCTGCCGCCTCCTGTTTTCTTATCCCATTATACGATAAAACCTGTCAGGATGCAACGCGGCAAAAAATTCGTTAAAGCCTATTGACAAACTAGGAATTATATGTTAGGATACAGCCATCCAATGAAGAACACCAACCTACCGAGTTGGTTCTGCAAAAAAGAGAGGGTGAGCGCATGATCCGGAATCTCCCGCCGCGCGCCGCATTCCGATGTCGAATGTGACCGCTGGACCGTCCAAATTTCACATCACATTCTGACAAATAAAAAGGAGATCATCATTATGTCTAAGATTTATACTTCCGCAGATCAGCTCATCGGCAAGACCCCGCTGCTCGAGCTCGCGCATATCGAAAAAGACCTGGACCTCAAGGCGAAGATACTCGCCAAGCTCGAATACTTCAACCCCGCCGGCTCCGTTAAGGACCGCATCGCAAAGAAAATGATCGACGACGCCGAGGCCTCCGGCAAGCTCAAGCCCGGCTCCGTCATCATTGAGCCCACCTCCGGCAATACCGGCATCGGTCTGGCCTCCGTCGCCGCCGCCCGCGGTTACCGCATCATCATCGTCATGCCTGAGACCATGTCCGTCGAGCGCCGCCAGCTCATGAAGGCCTACGGCGCCGAGCTCGTCCTGACCGAAGGCGCCAAGGGCATGAAGGGCGCCATCGCCAAGGCCGACGAGCTGGCCGCGCAGATCCCGAACAGCTTCGTCCCCGGCCAGTTTGTCAACCCGTCGAACCCCAAGGCCCATTTTGAGACCACCGGCCCCGAGATCTATGAAGATACCGACGGCAAGGTCGACTACTTCGTCGCCGGCGTCGGCACCGGCGGCACCATCACCGGTGTCGGCAGCTATCTCAAGACACGCAACCCGTCCGTCAAGGTCGTCGCCGTCGAGCCGGAAAGTTCCCCGGTCCTGTCCAAGGGCGTTTCGGGCGCACATAAGATCCAGGGCATCGGCGCGGGCTTCGTCCCCGATGTGCTCGACACCAGGATCTATGACGAGATCCTTCCCATCTCCAATGAAGACGCCTTTGCCGCCGGCAAGCTCGTCGGCAGAAAAGAGGGCGTGCTGGTCGGCATCTCCTCCGGTGCGGCCCTGCATGCCGCCGTGGAACTGGCCAAGCGCCCGGAGAACGCGGGCAAGACCATCGTCGTCCTCTTCCCGGACACCGGCGACCGTTACCTCTCCACCCCGCTGTTCGCGGACTGACCGTACACAAAACGCGCGGGGCACTCGCCCCGCGCTTTCTTTTTCCGATAAAATATGCTATACTGATCTCAAACTTCTTTCAGGAGGCGTGTCAATATGATCCCGACCAAGGAGCAGGCATGGGACCTGCTGTGTGAATATAATGAGGGCGAATTCCACCGCCTGCACGCGCGCATCGTGGGCGACGTCATGCGGTATTTTGCCGTCCAGCTCGGCTATGCCGACGAGGCGGACTTCTGGCAGACCGTCGGCATCCTGCACGATCTCGATTTTGAGCAGTATCCCGACCAGCACTGCACGAAGGAGGCGGAGATCCTGCGGGAAAAGGGCGTCGACGAGCGCCTGATCCACGCGGTCGTGAGTCACGGCTATCTGCTGACCGTCGACGTGCAGCCCGAGCACCAGATGGAGAAGGTCCTCTACGCCACGGACGAGCTCACGGGCCTCATCGGCGCCGTCGTGCGGATGCTGCCGACGAAGAGTGTGCAGGATCTGCAGCTCAAGTCCCTCAAGAAAAAGTTCAAGGATAAGAAATTTGCCGCCGGCTGCTCGCGCGAGGTCATCGAGCGCGGCGCGGACATGCTCGGCTGGACGCTCGACGAACTCATGGAACAGACGATCACCGCCATGCAGGCGTCTCCGGCTGCCAATGGGAACTGAGAAGGTGCTCGTCGCCATGTCCGGCGGCGTGGATTCCAGCGTGGCGGCAAAGCTTCTGACCGACGCGGGCTACGACTGCGTCGGCTGCATGATGAAGCTCTATGACAACGAGGACGCGGGCATCCCCAAGGGCCATACCTGCTGCTCGCTCGACGACGCGGAGGACGCAAGGAGCGTTGCCCGCCGTCTGGGCTTCCCGTTTTATGTTTTCAACCTCAAGGACAAATTTGCCGCCTGCGTCATCGACCGCTTCGTCGACGCCTATGAGCACGGCGTCACCCCCAACCCCTGCATCGACTGCAACCGCTATCTGAAATTTGACAAGCTCTTTGAGCGCGCCGATATCCTGGGCTGCCGCTATATCGCCACCGGCCACTACGCCCGCGTCGAGCGGGCAGGGGAGAAGTACGTCCTCAAAAAGGCCCTCGACGAGACCAAGGACCAGAGCTACGTCCTCTACGACCTGACGCAGGAGAAGCTCGCCCGCGTCAAATTCCCCCTCGGCACCTTCCGCAAGACCGACGCGCGGGAGATCGCCGCCGAAGCCGGCCTCTGCAACGCCCGCAAGCACGACAGCCAGGACATCTGCTTCGTCCCCGACGGCGACTACGCGAAGATCATCGCCGCGCGCACCGGCAAGGAACCCCAGCCCGGCCCGTTTCTGGACCTGAACGGCAATGTCGTCGGCACGCACCGCGGCATCATCCACTATACCGTCGGCCAGCGCCGCGGCCTGCGCATGCCCTCGGACGGGAAGATCTATGTTGTCAGGATCCTGCCGGAGCAGAACGCCGTCGTCGTCGGCCCGGATCAGGCCCTCTACACGAACGAATGCTTCGTGGCGAACATGCACTGGATCTCCGGCGAGGCCCCGGCCTTCCCGTACCGCTGCAGCGCCAAGACGCGCTACCGCCAGCCCGAGCGCCCCTGTACCGTCTACCCCGCCGGGCAGACCGGCGTCCGCCTCGTCTTCGACGAGCCGCTGCGCGCCATTACCCCCGGCCAGTCGGCCGTGCTCTATGACGGCGATACCGTCCTCGGCGGCGGCATCATCGCAAGGGAGGCGGCAGAATGCTGATCTCCTCCCGCGGCCGCTACGCCCTGCTCGTCATGATCGATCTGGCCGGACACCGCGGCGGTCTTGTCCCTGGCCGCCAGATCGCCGAGCGGCTGGAGCTGTCGCAGAAATATCTCGAGCGCATTCTGCGCACGCTTGCCGAGGCCGGGCTGATCGAGGGCTCGCACGGCAAGGGCGGCGGCTACCGCCTCCTGCGCAGCCCCGCGGACTATACCGCGGGCGAGATCCTGCGCGCGGCGGAGGGTACGCTCGCCTGCCTCGGCGAGGACGTGCAGCTGACCCCGGCGGAGACCGCCTCCGGCGTTTCCGAGGTCTACCGCCGCCTTGACGCGCAGATCCGCGCCGCCCTCGACGCCGTCACTCTCTCCAGCCTGACCGCCGCCGACGCCGGCGATGAATACGTGATCTGAAAAACGCAGCCCCCGGCTGCGTTTTTCGCGTGCCCTCACAGCAGCGGGCCAATGGCTTCCCCTCATAGAGGAAGGCAACGGGGTGCGCCGCACCCAAGGCTCCCCTTCCAGGGGAGCTGGCGCCGAAGGCGACTGAGAGGTTGTCTCTTCCCGGCACGACCTCTCCGTCCCGGCTCCGCCGGGCCACCTCCCCTTGCAGGGGAGGCTTACAGCGAACGCTTCTTAACAGTCCCTTAACGCGACGAAATCTTTTCTTTATGCTATGATAAAATGGGTGAAGATCTTATGGGAAATACACAGACCAAAAAAGAACCGAAGACCCTCCGGGCGCGGCTGCGGCAGCTGTTCCCGTTTTCGTGGCGGGATCTCGGCGTGAGCCTCGGCGTTCTCAGCATGGCCGCGAGCCTCTGCGCGCTGCTGCGGATGATCGACTCGTCCGACGTCTTCGTCGCTCTGATCTTTGAGTGCGCGGTCGTCCTCGTCTCCCGCTTTACCGACGGCTACCTGTTCGGCCTGCTGGCCTCGTTCCTCGGCGTCTTCGGCGTCAACTGGATCTTTACCTACCCCTACATGCAGCTGAACTTCACCATCTCCGGCTACCCCTTGACGTTCCTCGTCATGCTGGCCGTCTCCGTCGTGGTCAGCGCGCTGACCACCCAGATCAAGCAGCAGGAAAAGCTCCGCGCCGAAGCTGAGAAGGAAAAAATGCGCGGCAATCTCCTGCGCGCCGTCTCCCACGACATCCGCACGCCCCTGACCGCCATCGTCGGTGGCATCGACGCGATCCTCGAAAACGGCGAAAAGCTCTCGCCCGAGACCCGCACGAGCCTGCTCGAAAACATGCGCGACGAATCCAACTGGCTCATCGGCGTGGTCGAAAACCTGCTTTCCGTCACGCGCATGTCCGGCGCGTCGAACATCAAAAAGGAGCTCGAGGCCGGCGAAGAGGTCCTCAGCGCCGCGGCCATGAAATTCCAGCGCCATTACCCCGCCACCCGCGTCGAGATCTCCGCGCCCGATACGCTCCTGATGATCCCCATGGATGTCATCCTGATCGAGCAGGTCCTCATCAACCTCATGGAAAACGCCGTCCAGCACGGCAAGACCACCACGCAGATCTCCCTGCGCCTGACGCGCAGCGACGATCTCGCCGTCTTCGAGGTCTCCGACGACGGGCAGGGGATCGCCCCCGCCCTGCTCCCGCACCTGTTCGACGGCTACCTCACCCGCGACCAGGAGGCCATCTCCGACAAGCGCCGCAACATGGGCATCGGCCTTTCCGTCTGCAAATCGATCGTCCAGGCCCACGGCGGCGCCATGCGCGCCAGCAACCGCCCCACCGGCGGCGCACTTCTGCAATTTACACTACCACTGGAGGAAACGAGCCATGAAGATCAAAGAAAAAGTACTCCTGATTGAGGACGAGCGCACCATCCGCGGCTTCATGCAGGCCATCCTCACCGCCAACGGCTACGACGTCCTCATGGCCGGCACCGGCGCGATGGCCAACACCATGATCTCCTCGCACTGTCCCGACCTCATCATCCTCGACCTCGGCCTGCCCGACATGGACGGCATGACCATCCTCCGCAGCGTCCGCGAATGGTCCAAGGTCCCCATCCTTGTCGTCTCCGCCCGCAGCCACGAGCGCGATAAGGTCGAGGCCCTCGACGCCGGCGCCGACGACTACCTCACCAAGCCCTTCGGCACCGAGGAGCTCCTCGCGCGCATCCGCGCCGCCATCCGCCACACGCGCACGCCCGACGGCGCAGCCGCCGTGGCCAATTCCGGCGTCTTCACCGCTGCCGACCTCACCATCGACTACGGCAAGCACCGCGTCTACATCTCCGGCCGCGACGCCGGCCTCACCCAGAACGAGTACAAGCTCGTCGCCCTCCTCGGCCTGCACGCGGGCAAGGTCCTGACCTACGACTATCTCATCAAAGAGCTCTGGGGCCCCAGCGCCCGCAGCGACAACCAGATCCTCCGCGTCAACATGGCCAACATCCGCCGCAAGATCGAAAAAAACCCCGCCCAGCCCGCCTACATCTTCACCGAATCCGGCGTCGGCTACCGCATGATCGAAGGCGATTAAAAGCAGGCGGCCCCGCCCGGGCCGCCTGTAATTTTTTTCGACATTCCTGAAAAAAATCATAAATCTTGTGAACCTATTGCATTTTTCCCCCAAATGTGCTACAATGGCTCATACACCATGGCTCATATACCATGAGAAATCAAAAAATGTTAAATTCCAGTAAAACTTCTTGCGCTTGACAGCCAACTGTGCTAGAATAAACGCGCAGGTAGTATTTGCTACATCATCCGCCCCATGAACTGCCAAAAGAGGGTACCCTCTTTTTTCCTTCTGCAGGAACTGCAGAAGGAAATTCCTGTAAGCCCCTTGGCTCCCCTTGCGAAGGGGAGCTGGCGCCGCAGCGCCTGAGAGGTCGCCCCCGCCGCAGCGGCCCTACGGAACCTCTCCGCCTCGCTCCGCTCGGCACCTCCCCTTAACAAGGGGAGGCATTGGCTCCGCCGCACCCCCCTTGGCTCCCCTTGCGAAGGGGAGCTGGCGCCGCAGCGCCTGAGAGGTCATCCCCGCCGCAGCGGCCCCAAGCCTCCCTCTGTCCCCCCCTAACCCCCGGCCCCCCGGCCGTTGCACATAGAAAAACGAAAGAAGAAAACAAAAAAATTGAACCATACATAAGGAGAGAAGAAAAAATGATGAAACGAATCATAGCCCTGTTGTTGGCGCTGATCCTGACAGTCGGCCTGCTCCCGACGGTAGCGCTGGCGGCAGGGGAGACGGCGAATAACGACGTCGTGTCCGGCAGTATCGGTGAAGATGGCAACTGGACGCCGGTAGCTCCGAATCAGTCTAATAAGCCTGAGGGCGTCGAAACTGTCTCCAAGACCGCAAAAAAAGTTGAGGGTGAGGAGAATAAGTACGAAGTCACGCTGAAGGTTGTCCTGAAGCAGACCGAGGAGAACTCCGGCAAAGCCGCGACCGTCCTCGTGCTCGACACCTCCGGCTCGATGGCATATTGCGCGGAGTGCGGCGCAGAACCAGAAGAAGACTGCGAGCATAACTATGTGCCTGTACTCAGTACGCCTTCAGAAACTGGGACCTATTATTATAAATATACAAACAAGAACGGTCAGGTAGAGTTCGGGAAAGCCCATTATTGTAATGGGCAACACACATTTAAGGAAGACCATCCTGCAGGGTGGTTTAAGACAAAGTGGTATGAGAGCGATCACAACACGCAGGGTGATGCTCTTTCAGCAAATAATCTTTACAGAAAAAAGCCACGTGCATCCCGTCTGGATGCCGCGAAGGTTGGTGCGGAGAATTTCCTGAAAACCTACAGCGGCCTGACGTTCAAGACAGACGGTACGGTTGCAGCCAATCAGAACAGCCGCAACCTTGGCCGCTACGTCTCCGTTGTGTCTTTTGCGACGGGGGCAGCGCTCAAGCAGGAATGGGTCGACGTATCGAATTCTGATGTTTATCAGAAAGTTTTGAAAAACATCAAGGGACTGAGCGCGGAAGGCGGTACGAACCTGGATGCCGGCCTGACCTATGCGGAGTATCTGCTGAAAAAAACAACCGTCAAAGACGCGGTCAAGAACGTGATCGCCCTGACGGATGGTCAGCCAACGTACTGCCTGAAGAAAAACTGCAACGATATTTGGCATTTGCTTGGAACCAAATTGACGATCGGTAGCACGAAGTATTGTGTTCATGGTGATGGCACGGAGTGCACCGATGAGATATACAATAGTACGGTTGACACTGCGACAAGGGTTAAGAACGTTCCGTCCAAGCTCTACACGGTCTGCTTTGATGCAGGTGAAACAATTGATGTTCCGAACAACGGGGGCCAGATTTCCGTCAGTGAATATCTGAGCACTAAAATTGCGACGCAGCCGACAAAAACAGGTGAGCAATTTGCCTATGATGCGGACAATGCAGAGAAGCTGTACGCAGAATTTGCAAAAATCACCCAGTCCATCGTCTCCGGCCTGAGCACCGGCACCGTCAAGGATACCCTCCCCACCGGCATCACGTCTACAGCCTTTGAAACTGCAAGCGTGGAATGGGATTTGGTAAAAGACTTCCATCCAGAATCTGTGACCAAACAGGAAGGTGAGAAGCAGGTAACCACCTACACCTATACCAAGACCTACACCGTCACGATCGACCCGAAGACGGTCAAAACGGAAAAAGTCGACGGCGTGGACTACGCCCCCCTCAACGGCAAAACGACCCTCACGGTCGGCAGCGGCGCAGATGCGAAAGAGATCCCCTTCCCCATCCCCGCCGGTAAAGTCACAATGCCGAGCCATACCGTCACGTGGAAGTCGCAGGATGGTATTACCACGCTCGAGACGGATAACAACGTAGAATACAACACAAAGCCAAGCTTTGATCGGGCCGACCCGACGAAACCGGATGATGCGCAGTACACGTACACCTTCGTCGGCTGGGCAACCGAGGCCAATCGGGAGATCGGTACGCCCGAAGCAAACCTCCCGCCTGTCACCGACGATGTGACCTACTATGCAGCATTCAGCAAAACAGCGCGGACATACACCGTCACGTGGATGCCGCAGGACGGCCAAAGCAATGCTTACGAAACAGATACTGGTGTAGCGTATAACGCCAGTCCGAGCTATGACAGTGAAGTGCCCACCAAAGCGGCCGATGACAAATATACCTATACCTTCGCCGGTTGGGCAACCACTACGAATCAGACGAGCGGCAGCACTGTTGATGCCCTTCCGAACGTTACAGAGAATGTAACATACTATGCGGCATTCAGCGCAACGCCGCGCACCTACACCGTCACCTTTAAGGATGGCGCTAACGGGGAAGTTTTCGAGGATAAAACCCAGCAGGTTGAATACGGTAAGGACATTCCGTCGCATGATAATCCGGTTCGCCCGGGTTACAACTTCACAGGATGGACTTCCGAACCTGCCAACTATCAGCCGGGCACAGGAACTATGCCCGCCAATAATATCACCTTTACCGCCCAGTGGACCGCAAAAGGCGACGTTACGATCCACTATGTTGCCAAAGACGGCGGCACCGTCACTCCGCCTAGCGAAACCCTGAACCCTGACACCGGCGTGGCCAAGGGCTCCACCGCTACAGCAAATACCGGCTACCGCTTCGTCGGCTGGTATGACAATGCGGATTGCATGGGCACTGCTTTGAGCACCCAGACTGCGTTCACCCCGATCAAGCCCGACAGCGGTTGGGTCACCACCACCTATTACGCAAAGTTCGAGCAGATTCAGGTAAATGTCAACCTCTCGCCGTATGTCAAGAAGACTCTGGAAGTCGACGGCACGCTTCCGACTGGCTTCTCGGAGACCTTCAAAGTCGATGTGACCGTGGACGGACAGCGCCTGCAGCAGCAGGGTACTGTCACGATGACGGCAGCTGGCACGAGCAACTTCAACATGCCCACCGTAGCGCTGACAGAAGGCACGCATACGATCATGGTGCAGGAGGTTGTAGACGAGCAGACGAAGAACAGCAACATTGCGTATGATACAAACCAGAAGACTTTCGTCCTGAATATACTTACCTCCGGCGCAGCCGCTCCCGTCCAGTATGGTACGACCAATTCCGACGGAAACTTCGATGAGGTAAAAGAACCTGCATTTGTCACCATCACCAACACCTACACCGAGCCGAAAGAACCCCGCGTCGTCAGCAAGACCGTTGTCACGACCAATATGGTCGATACGCTTCCTCTTAGCGTGTCCAATGACATTGCAGTCTTTAAGATCGTAAACAAAGTCGACATTCTTTATCCTGTAGTCAACGGCGAAGCAAGTACACTGGAAGTCCCGTATGGCACAAAATCGGTCACCCTGCTCTATAAAATCACTGTCAATGCAGGCACAAAGACCAGTATGCAGTTCGAAGACGTGGGCGCAGAATGTGTAAGTATTGTCGATGACGACGATGTGGATGTAACTCAGGTGGGAAGAACTTTCACTGTTCAATTCTACCGTGGGGTAACAACTGCCGATATTTATGTGGCGAAGACCTATGCAAAACTTGTTTTCGATAGCAACGGCGAATGCACAGTCGAAAATGTGATTAGTGAAGAAATCAAAGCCACGACCACCGTCACCGAAAAAGACCCCAACAAGCTCACCATCAACTTCGCTGACTACGTACAGAAGGAACTCACCGCTACCGGCACGAAGACCGCCAGCGACGTGAACTTCACGGTCAATGTGAAGGAATCGCCGATTCATGTCATCAATTCTGCACAGGGTGAGGAAGCGGTCAGTACCTATGCGGGCGAGCTTCTCAGCACGACGCTCAATGCACACTTCGACAGCATCACCGGCGGCGAGACGAAGACAACACCGTTCACTGGCAGCGTTGAAATTACAAGTGCAGGCCAGTATATCTTCGAACTGAGAGAAGAAGACGGTCAGCGCACCGGCGTCACCTATGACGAAACGATTTATACGCTTCATGTGCTGGTTGATGAAAAGGAAGGTTCGCTTGCCGTTACGCACTGGTATTTCACCGATTCCAATCGTGTTGAGCATAATGCCGGCGAAAAGGCTGCCTTCCACAACACCATCGACACCGGCAAGGATGACTACTATCCCATCATCATCCCCACCATCATCAACAAGGACACCGGGATGCTGAACAAGACCGACCACTTCGCCTACGTCATCGGCTATCCGGACGGCACCGTCCATCCCAACGGCCAGATCACCCGTGCCGAAGTCGCCACCATCTTCTTCCGCCTCCTGCGTGACGAAGTCCGCGACGGCGCCTTCACCACCTCCAACTCCTACTCCGACGTTGCCTACGGCAAGTGGTACAACAACCCCATCTCCACCATGTCCGCCCTCGGCATCATCACCGGCTACCCCGACGGCACTTTCAAGCCCAACAAGCCCATCACCCGTGCCGAGTTCGCCGCCATCGCCGCCCGCTTTGACGAGACCCAGTCCGGCAAGTCCGCCACCTTCTCCGACGTCATCGGCCACTGGGCCGCGAAGGAGATCGGCATTGCCTATGCCAACGAGTGGATCAAGGGCTACCCCGACGGCACCTTCAAGCCCGACCAGAACATCACCCGCGCCGAAGCCATGACCCTCATCAACCGTGTCCTTGAGCGCAAGCCCGAGTCCCCGGCCGACCTGCTCACCAACATGAACAAGTGGACCGACAACCTGGATACCTCCAAGTGGTACTACCTCGACGTCCAGGAAGCCACCAACAGCCACGGCTACACCCGCAAAACCTTCAACTACGAGCTCTGGCGCCAGATGCTCCCCGACCCCGACTGGTCCCGCTACGAACGCTGACCCAATCCAAAGCCCCCGGGCCCCCGCCCGGGGGCTTTCCCCATAAAACAGCTTCCCCTATGAGGGGAAGCTGTCAGCCGCAAGGCTGACTGATGAGGTGGACAGCTCTTGACTTTCCCCGCGCATCCTGTATAATAAGAACCAAATATACCCGGTTTTCCCATCCGAAGACGTGTAGCTGGAGTCGTAAAAAGCTTCCAGCGAAAGAACAACGAACCTACTCGCCCGGAGCTGTGAGGATGAGTTCCTCCCCGAATCAGCCGCCTCCCCAGCGTCAGACAGCGCTGGCCGCCCGGCTGCCTGGCCGAAAGGCCGCCATTGCGGGCCCGCCCGTGAGAAGGTAGGGGACGAACGCGGACGCAAGTCCATAGTCCAAGTCAGAAGAATCGCTGTCTTCGCCCGCAGCGCGCCTGTCTGCGCTTTTTGCCCGCGGAGGAGGGGAGACCTTTGCCGATAGCACGATGACTCTATCGACCGATCCGGAGCAGGGCGCCGGTCTGTTTTCGAACAGACCGGCGTTTTTTTATGCCGCGGCCCCGCCGCACCTCAGGAGGGATCCATGATGAAGAAAATCCGTAAATTCGCCGCCCTCGTCCTGACGCTCTGCGTCCTCGCCTCGCTGGCCGCCCCGGCCCTGGCCGCCTCCGGCGTCCAGAGCGAACTGCAGGGCAGCGCCGCCTACATGCTCTCCGCCGTCAAAGCGCCGGAGGTCGGCTCCATCGGCGGCGAGTGGGCCGTCATCGGCCTGGCCCGTTCCGGCTATCCGGTCCCCGCGAATTACTTTGACGATTACTACGCGCGCGTCGAGAAGTACGTCAAAGACTGCGCCGGCGTGCTGCACGAGCGGAAATACACCGAATATTCCCGCGTCATTCTCGCGCTGACTGCCATCGGGCGCGATCCGTCCAAGGTCGCGGGATACAACCTTTTGATCCCGCTTGGCGATTTTGAAAAAACGATCTGGCAAGGCATGAACGGTCCCATTTGGGCATTGATCGCGCTGGATTCCGGGAATTATGACATTCCGAAGAACCCCGCCGCAAAGACGCAGGCCACGCGCCAGCTTTACATCGATGAGATCCTGAACAATCAGATGAAGGACGGCGGCTGGAGCCTGACCGGCACCGGTGACTCTGACGTAGACATTAGCGCTATGGCATTGCAGGCGCTTGCAAAATATCAGGACCAGAAGGCCGTCAAGACCGCGACAGACAAGGCACTGACCTACCTTTCCAAAGCGCAGGACAGCAAGGGCGGATTCTCCTCCTGGGGAACGACGAACGTCGAATCCGTCGCGCAGGTCATAGTTGCCCTCTGTGAGCTGGGGATTTCTCTGGATGACAGCCGTTTCGTGAAAAGCGGCCACAACCTGACAGAAAATCTTCTCTCCTTCCGCCAGTCGAACGGCGGCTTCTACCACGTCCTCGACGGCTCGGACGGCAACAACCAGATGTCCGCCGAACAGGGCTTTTACGCTTTGGTCGCCATTGACCGCGCGGCAAATGGCGAAAACAGCCTGTACCGTATGGGCGATGTGACCAAGAACACCTCGAAACCCAGCACAAGCGTCAACAAAAACAAAGCGGATGCTTCTGTGAATGTTCCCGGCGTAACCGCTCCCGGCACAACGTTCTCGGACATCAAGAATCACGCGAACAAAGCTGCTATCGAAGAACTCGCATCCCGCGGCATCATCAATGGCATGGGTAAGGGCACGTTTGCACCGAATAAGACGATGACGCGCGCGGAATTTGCTGCTATTGTCACACGCGCCCTCGGTCTGGCTGCAAAGGATACAAAAGTCTTTACCGATGTTCCCAGCTCCAAATGGTACGCCGGTTACATCGGCACAGCCAACAGCAGCGGCATTGTCAACGGTGTTGGCAGCGGCAAGTTTAATCCGGACGGCACCATCACCCGTCAGGAAGCCGCTGCAATGGTCGCAAGAGCGGCAAAGCTCTGCGGGCTGGACACTGCGATGGACGCGGCAGCGACAAAGGATATGCTGGCGCAGTTCGGAGATTACCGCAGCGTAGCATCCTGGGCGAAGGAACCGATGGCGTTCTGCTACTCCGTCAATATCCTCGACCAGAGTGACCTCAATATCGAACCCACAAAAGCCATTCTGCGCTGCGAGATCGCGCAGATGCTTTACAATATGCTGAGCGCTGCGGAGTTGATTTAAGATGACATGGCAGAAACACAAATGGAAAATCATTGTTCCGGTTCTGATCGTTCTGGTGCTGGCTGCGGCCTTTACATTTGGCGACCGGGATATGCCGAAACAGAAAGACACGTCGGAACAGCCGACCGTTGCCGCTCCGGTGGAGACACCGGAGCAGGACACAGCGGCGGCAGACGTGCCGGATGACGTTGAGACGGGACCGGTAGAGACACCCGCCGAAAGCACACCAGAGCCGTCTGGCGACCCGCAGACGGGAGAATCTGCACAGGCTAATACCGAACAGCCAGAATACGTTTCGCCGGAGGAAATCCAGGCAAGTGCAACCGGCGAATATGAAGAAGTGGGCGGCATGCTGATCGACACCGGCACGGGCAAGGACAAGTACCAGACGGACCCCGTGCCGGAGGGAAAGCCCATCCCGGTCGAGCCGGAGGACGTGGAAATTGGCGATGCGGAATACACCTGCACCCTCTCCATCTCCTGCGCCACGATTCTCGACAATATGGACCTTTGTAAGAAGGAAAAGCGTGAGCTGGTGCCGGAGGATGGCTGGATTCTGAAACCGATGACCGTCACATTTTATGAGGGTGAGAGCGTTTTTAACATCTTACAGCGCACCTGCAAGCAACAGAAGATCCACATGGAATTTGAGAACACGCCGATCTACAATTCCGCCTATATCGAAGGAATCAATAATCTCTATGAGTTTGACGTTGGTAACACTTCCGGTTGGATGTACAAGGTCAACGGCTGGTTCCCCAATTACGGATGCAGCCGCTATCAGCTCAAGGATGGCGATGTGATTGAATGGGTCTATACCTGTGACCTTGGCAAAGACGTTGGCGGCGATTACTGGAATGAAAGCGAATGAGAAATAAAGACGCCTTTTCGGGCTATCATCCGACAATCAATTTCCTATACTTTGCACTGGTCCTGCTTTTCTCGATGTGTCTGATGCACCCGGTCTATCTGGCAATTTCCCTGACCGGCGCGCTGGCGTATGACATCTATCTCAAGGGCAGAAAAGCGGTACGCTTTGCCGTCATGGGACTGCTTCCCATGGCGGTGATCGCCGCGCTGGTCAACCCCGCCTTTAACCATGAGGGGCAGACGATGCTGACGTATCTTCCGAGCGGCAACCCCTTGACGCTTGAATCCATCCTGTACGGCGTGGCGGCGGCCGTCATGCTGGCAAGCGTTGTCCTCTGGTTTTCTAGCTACAACGAGGTCATGACCTCGGACAAGTTCGTCTACCTGTTCGGGCGTGTGATACCAGCACTTTCTCTGGTCTTGTCTATGGCGCTGCGCTTCATCCCGAAGTTCAAGGCGCAGATGCAGGTCGTCTCCGAGGCGCAGGCGTGCATCGGGCGCGACACGAAAAACGGCAGCGTGTTCCAAAGAGTCGGGAACGCCGTCAAGATCTTCTCCATTATGGTCACATGGAGCTTGGAAAATGCAATCGAAACCGCAGATTCCATGCGCGCCCGCGGCTACGGTCTGCCTGGGCGCACGGCGTTTTCCATCTATCGTTTTGATGATAGAGACAAAAACGTTCTCGCGTGGCTGATCTTCTGCGGCGCGTACATTCTTTCGGGCTGGTTGGCAGGCGGAATGTATTTTAGGTATTACCCTACTGTTAAAACCGCCTTATGGACGCCATTGACGATCAGCTTCATGTTCGTGTATCTGGCACTTGTTCTTACCCCCGTGATTCTCGACCGAAAGGAGGACAGGCAGTGGAAATCTTTACAATCCGAAACCTGAATTTTGCGTATCCGGAACAGGAAAAGAACGCGATTTCCGACCTCACACTGTCTGTCCGACCGGGGGAGTTTCTGGTGCTCTGCGGCCCCTCCGGGTGCGGCAAAAGTACGCTGCTGCGGCAGCTCAAAACCGTCCTCGCGCCACATGGCAGACGTTCCGGTGAAATTCTGTTCGATGGGAAGAAGCTCGATGAACTGTCCCAGCGCGAACAGGCCGAGAAGATCGGCTTTGTGCAGCAAAGTCCGGAAAATCAGATCGCGACCGACAAGGTCTGGCACGAGCTGGCGTTCGGGCTGGAATCCCTCGGCTACGATACGCCGACGATTCGCCGCAGAGTTGCGGAAATGGCATCGTTTTTCGGGATTCAGACATGGTTTTATAAGCCGGTCACAGAGCTGTCCGGCGGCCAGAAACAGCTCTTAAACCTCGCGTCTGTGATGGTGCTTCAGCCGAAAGTCTTGATTCTCGACGAGCCGACGAGCCAGCTCGACCCGATTGCCGCGTCTGATTTTTTAGCCACCCTCGGCAAGATCAACCGGGAGCTTGGCACGACGATCATCCTGACGGAACACCGTCTGGAAGAAGCGTTTTCATTTGCATCGCGCGTGGCAGTTATGGACGGCGGCAGACTTCTTTGCACCGGAACGCCCGCCGAAGTGGGCGCGGAATTAAAATCCAGCGGCAATGCGATGTTCCTCGCCATGCCCGCCGCCATGCGCATTTGGGCAGCATCGGCTTCCAACGCAGCTTGCCCGATTTCCGTCTGCGACGGCCGGAACTGGCTGCTCGATTATGCGAAAACACATGAGCTGCAATCTGTTCCGGAAGAAAATAAAAACGCACCGGACACGGAACCCATCGTGGCGGCGCAAGAATTGTGGTTCAAATATGAAAAGGATTTGCCGGATGTGGTCAAAGGCTTGTCGCTGGAGCTGCACAAGGGCGAATTTCTTGCGCTGCTCGGCGGCAACGGCACGGGCAAGACCACCACGCTCAAGCTGCTGGCAAGCCTGAAAAAAGCCTATCGCGGCGAGCTTGCCATCACCGGCAGCGTCGGGATGCTGCCGCAGAATCCACAGGCGCTTTTCGTCAAATCCACTGTGCGTGAAGATTTGCTGGAGATTTTACCGAAAACGGAGCGGAAGTCCGACCGACTGGCACAGGTCGTTTCCCTCTGCAAGCTGGCAGAGCTGCTTGACCGTCACCCCTACGACCTTTCGGGCGGCGAACAGCAGCGCGCGGCGCTGGCAAAAATCCTGCTTCTGAATCCTGATGTTCTGCTCCTTGACGAGCCGACAAAGGGGCTGGACGCGGAGTTCAAGCAGACGTTCGGGCAGATTTTGCGGACGCTGCAAGCATCCGGTGTGGCAATTTTAATGGTCAGCCACGACATTGAATTTTGCGCGAAATACGCCGACCGCTGCGCCCTGTTCTTCGACGGCAGCATCGTCACCGAAGCCGAGCCGCGCACGTTTTTCAGCGGCAACAGCTTCTACACGACCGCTGCGAACCGCATCGCCCGCGATATCCTGCCCGAAGCCGTCACGCCGGAGAATGTGATCGCAGCCTGCGGCGGCGTGGCTGACGCAGAACCGGAATTGCCGAAATACGAACGCACGCTGCCCGAACCGAAGACGGAAAAAGCAGCCGCGAAGAAGCTGCCCGTCTGGCGCAAAGTCCTCGCTGCCGTGTCCGGCGCAGTGCTGCTGTTCTGCATCATTCAGGCCATTGGTGTGACAGACCTCACAAAGCTCATCGACGCGAACGGCATGACGGCGCTGGCGGGCGACCAGCTCAGGCAATATGCCATCCTGCTCGGCGCGCTTCTTGTGTTCGCGCTATCTATTGGCCGAAAGGCCGAACGTCCGGATTACCTCATCCAGACGCCTGTAGAAAAGCGCAAGCTGAAGAAGCGGACGATTCTTGCAACGCTCCTGATCCTCCTGCTCATTCCGTTCACGCTGTTTATTGGCAACTACTACTTTGAGGGACGGAAATATTACTTCATTTCGCTGCTCATTTTGCTGGAATGTATGCTGCCCTTTTTCCTGATTTTCGAGGGGCGCAAGCCGCAGGCGCGCGAGCTGGTGCTCTTTGCCGTGCTCGTTGCGCTGAATGTGGCGGGGCGCGCCGCGTTCTTCATGCTGCCGGAGTTCAAGCCGGTCGTGGCAATGACGATTCTGGCGGGCGTGGCCTTTGGCGGCGAGACCGGATTCTTGGTCGGCGCGATGACCATGCTGGTCTCGAATATGCTGTTTTCACAAGGCCCGTGGACGCCGTGGCAGATGTTCGCTATGGGGTCAATCGGCTGGCTGGCGGGCGTCCTGTACCGCAAGGGCGTCCTCCGCCGCTCGCGCCTGAGCCTCTGCATCTTCGGCGTCATCGCCTCCACCGTCCTCTACGGCGGCATTATGAATCCCGCGTCTGCCCTCCTGTGGTCCAACACGATCAACTGGAAAATCATCCTGAGCTATTACGTCACCGGCATCCCCATCGACCTCGTCCGCGCCCTCGCCACCTTCTTCTTCCTCTGGCTCACCGCCGAACCCCTGCTCCAAAAACTCGACCGCATCAAAACCAAATACGGCTTAGCGGAATAGCACCAGCAGTCCCACGCACTGTTTGACAAACCCGCCCGCCCGCGCTACAATAGCGCAGAAAAGCTGCAGATCAGGGGGCGCATCTATGAACATCTACATCATCCGGCACGCGGAGCCGGACTACGAGCATGACTCGCTGACCGAAAAGGGCTGGCGTGAGGCGGAACTTTTAAGCCATCGTCTGTCTAAGATCCGGAACGCATTTTATTACACGTCTCCGCTCGGAAGGGCCAGAGACACCGCGTCCCTGACGCTCAGGGCCGTCGGTCAGGAGGCGGAGGTCCTGCCGTGGCTGCGCGAATTCGACACGGGCTATACGGTCCCGCCGGTCTATAATCCCAAGGGCTTCGGCTGGGACTTTCCACCGAAGACCTGGACGCACGAGCCGCTGTATTACGACCCCGAGCGCTGGCTGCAGGCTCCGGCCTACCGGGATTCCGGCGTCGCGCCGGTCTACCGCGCCGTGACGGACGGCCTTGACGCGCTGCTGGCGAAGCACGGCTACGAGCGCGGCGACCATCTCTACCGCGCCGTCCGGCCGAACACGGAAAACCTGCTGCTCTTCTGCCACTTCGGCGTCGAGTGCGTGCTGCTCTCACGCCTGTTCGACTGCTCGCCCGTCACGCTCTGGCACCATACGGTGGCCCTGCCGAGCAGCGTCACCGTCGTCACCACAGAAGAGCGTGAGAAAGGCACCGCCATCTTCCGCATGTCCCGCTTCGCCGACCTCTCGCACCTCGACGCAGCGGGTGAAGCCCCGTCCTTCTTCGCCCGCTTCTGCGAGCAGCACGGAGACGGAACGCGGGAAAACTGAGCGGCATTCCGAAAACCGCATATCCACGCTCATAAAAACGAAGGCCCTGCGCTCGCAGCGGCTGCTGTTCGTCGCGGTGCTGCCGCAGGCCGTGAGTGAGAGCAGCATCGCCGCCGCCAGCAGGATAGAGATCAGCTTTTTCATAGAAAACAGCCTCCTTGTTTTGGTTCTGTGGCTGTACTCTATCGCCGGAATCTGAAATGACCCTGAAAAAGATGTAAACATTTCGTGATGGCTGCACCTAGACAAAAACCGCCTGCCGAAGCCCCGGCAGGCGGTTTTCCTGTTTCAGTTCATTGTCAGCCGCCCGCGAGCAGCGACAGGAGCTCACCCAGCACGGCGCGCAGACTGTGCCAGAAGCTGACGGTCCGCGCGTCAGAAATCGTGACCACGGCGTCCGGGGAAAACCCCTCGCAGCTGACACGGTACCGCCGGGCAGCAGAGAGCGCGGTGAACTCGCACGCCGCGGAGCGCCCGCTGACCGCGGCATATCGGATACCGTCCCCGGTCGCGGCGTCCACCAGCGTGACGGTCCCGCTTTGCTCCGCATCTGAGACGATCGTAACGCCGAGCTTCGTGCTGTTCGTGTAGAGCGCAAAGCTGCCCGCGTCCTCCGGCGTCGTCACCAGCGCTTCTGCGGTCAGATTATATACGCCGTCCTCCACGGGAAAGACGATAGGGGAGGCCGCCCGCCGCAGATCCGCAAGCGTCAGCACGAGCAGCCCCAGCAGCGCCGCCGCGAGGATCCCCGCCGCGATCAGCCAGCCGATCCGGCCCCTTTGCCGCCCGGTGCCGCAGTCCGTATGGGGGACCGCCGATGTCAAATTCAGTTCCGCCAATGCAGCCACCTCCTTTTGTAATTCTATCCTAAGTTTACAGGATCTCCATAAAAAATGCAATACAGTTGGAGCAAAAAAAGCGCCGGAGGAAATCGCTTTGGTTTCCTCCGGCGCTGCCTTGCTTCATTCCGAGATGGAAAGCGCCAGATGCTCGACGATCTGTTCCAGATCTCTGGTGGTCAGGTATGCGCCGTACAGGCTGACGGCCGCGTGATCGGTGTAGCAGCTTGCCCAGACCTTATCGTGACTCGCTGTGATGAGAAATTCGTACCCATCTTGTGTGGTGTAATAGTAGGCCTGATCAAAGGTGCCGTTTACGATATAGCTCGGCCCCAGCCCCTTGCGCGTCGTATCGTAGTCCATGTCGAGACTGACCCAGCCCTTCCCGTCATTTGCGCCGTAGGCAGCGCTGAAGTATTCGCTGACGAACGCGCCGTCCTCATCCCGGATGATATAGGCCTGATCGTCCGGAATGACGACGCTGTAGTGCTCCGCCAGCCACGTCAGATCAAAGCGGATCTTCCCGGTCAGCACGGGCAGAAGATCGGCAGGATCCTCCGCCATGTACTGCATTTTCTCCGCGCCGTCCGTCTCACGTGTGATCCGGCGGACGGAAAGCGCCGGGTCACTGCTGATGAGCTCCGCGGTATCCCAGCCACCATACTGAGCGGATGTCGTACCACCGATTTTTTCTCCGGTTTCCCACTCCTCGGCAGTGATATACGGGCCTTCCGCCAAAATCTCATCCAGCGTCTGTGCCGCACTCTGACTGTCGGTCACAACAGCCACGGCCGTCGGCGTATCCTCCGTCGGTGCCGGAAGCTCACTGACACTTGAGACAATGATATCATTCCGGAATCGGTGGACGACCGCCGCAGCCGCCGCCGTCAACGTCAGCGCCGCTGCGATGATAATTGCCGCCACCGCCAGCCGTGGCAGGTGTTTTTTTGGTTTGTTCTGCATAGAAGCCTCCTGTTCTTCCGCCCGGGAGGCGATCTGCGCCCGGATCCGCGCCCGGCTGCCCTCCGGCAGGCGGACAGCGTCTGCAATGCGCCTGAAATTTTCTTCCATCATTGATCCCTCCCAAGCTGTTCACGCAACATCTTTCGCGCCCGGTGCAGGCGCATGGAGACGGCGGACGGCGTCAGCTGCAGCAGCCCGGCGATCTCGGAAAACGAGTATCCCTCCAGACAGTGCAGCACCACGACCAGCCGGTACTTTTCCGGCAGCTCCATCACCGCGCGAAGCACCGCGCAGTCCTCCGGCTCCGCCGGCAAACGCAGCTCGTCCAGCGCCTCCGGCGCGAAGCGCTTTGCCGCTGCGAGCTGATTTTTGCAGTGATTGATCGTCAGCTTCGTCAAAAACGCGCGCTCTCGCCCGGGCCAGATGGTCAGCTCCTTCTCCAGCAGCCGGCAGAATACCGCCTGCACCGCGCCCTCCGCGTCGTGCGCCGACCGCAAATACCCGAGCGCCACCCGATATACCCCGTCCGCATACGCATCATAAAGCGCCAGCACGCGTTCTTGTTCCATACCGTCTCTCCATTTCCTTGAGGCCTCATCCATATAACAATCCAGCCGCCCCGATCAGCACATTTTCAAAAAATTTCACTTTCCATATGCCGATGCAGAAAACGTCGGAGAGGATGCGATCATCCTCTCCGACGCTCTGTGTATATTTCGTTACATCATGATCACATATTTCCGGCCCGGAAGTGTGCGATCATGCGTTCTGCTCCTGCCTTTCGATCTGCCCGAGCAAGATCTCTGCTGCGTACCCGCAGGCGCGCTCGACGGAGCCGGGGGTGAAGGGGTTGGACAGGTTCGCGTAGCGCAGCGTCTCGAGATAGCTGCGGCTGCCGCCGGTCTTGCAGAGGTTGAGATAGTCCTGCCAGGCCGCGTCCCGGTCCTCGGCGTACTTCTTCTTGAACTCCATCGCGCCCATCGTCGTGAGCGTGTAGTTGATGTAGTAGAACGGGTAGAGGTAGATGTGCAGCTTGTGGTACCAGTAGCCGCCGCGCGCAAAGAACGCGTCGTTCTCATAGCGCCGCCACGGCATGTACTTCTCCTCCAGCAGGTGCCACTGATACGTCCGTTCCTTCGGCGTCGGCTCGGGATGGGCGTAGCAGATGTGCTGGAACTCGTCCACGGCCACGCCGAAGGGCACGAAGGTCAGCGCCTCCTGCAGATGCGCGAAGCGGAACTTGTCCGCCTGATCGCCGAAGAACCACTCGGCGTAGGGGTAGGCAAACTGCTCCATGGACATGGAGTGGATCTCCGCGATGTCGGTCGATTCGCTGTAATAGTCCGAGATGGGCTGGCTGCGCATGGCCATATAGCCCGCGAAGGCGTGGCCCAGCTCGTGCGTGAGCACCTGCATATCAAAGATCGTGTGGTTGAAGCAGGAGAACACGAAGGGCGCCTTCAGACTCGGCAGGCTCGTCATGTAGCCTGTGGAGGCCTTGCCGGGCTTGTTCTGCAGATCCATCAGCTCGTGGTCGATCATGAAGTCGATGAATTCGCCGGTCTCCGGGCTGATCTCGTGATACATCTTCTGCGCGGTCTTGACCATGAAGGCGTCGTCGCCCGCGGGCTCGGCATTGCCGTCCGGGAAGACCATCTTTTCATCGTAGCACATGACGTGGTCGATGCCGAGACGCCTGGCCTGCGCGTCATAGAGCTTCTGGCACAGCGGCACGAGGACGGTGCGCACCTGCTCGCGGAAGGACGCGACCTCCTTCTCACCGTAGTCCGTGCGCCCCTGCTCGAGATAGCCGACGGGGATATAGTTCTCGTAGCCGAGATTCTTGCCCATCTGGTTGCGGATCCGGATCAGCTCGTCCCAGATCTCCTCCAGCCGCGGCTCGTTGCTCTCGTAGAAGTTGGAGTACGCCTTGACGGCGGCGGCGCGCACCGCGCGGTCGGGATGCTCGAAGTATTTCTGCAGACCGTAGAGGTTCAGCGTCTTGCCGTCAAACGGGATCTCGGCCGTGGCCATGATCTTCTGATACTCGTTGGTCAGACGGCTCTCCTGCTGGCGAAGCGGGATGTTTTCCTCGCAGTACAGCTTCTTCTGCAGATCCATGGCGACGAAATACTGCTTGCCGTATTCCTGCTCGATATCCGCCCGGTAGGGGCTGGCGGCGATGGCCTCGCTGAGCGCGACCTCCGCGCCGCTGAGCGTGGGCAGCGTGTTCTGCAGATAGGCGATCTCCGCCTCATAAAATTCGTCGCGCGTGTCGAGCGTATGCCGGATGTGCGCAATGGAATACTGCGTGGCCAGCTCGCACGTCTCCCGGTCGATCTCAAGCATCAGCGCGCGCAGCGCGCCATAGCTCTGCGCATGCTCGACCGCATCCTTCCACCCGGCAAGCTTCTCCCGCCGCGCCTCCAGATCCGGCCGCTTATATTCCAGAGTCGAAAACTTATAATCATTCATAGCGTTTTATCTCCTTAATATACATAATACCATTATAAAGCACACAAACAAGAAGTCAAGGAGGAAGAGGGCAGCCGAGCGGTACACCAACGATCCCGCTGCTCAGCGAATCACAAAACCAATGCGAAGGGGCGATGGATGCTGCGGACGAGCTAACAGTTTTCAGACGTTTCTTCTTCCGTAAGCGCAAAGAGTGTGCTATACCAGAAATGAAAGTATATGAAAACGGGTGATACGATGCTAAGTCTCTATGCGCGAGTTTGGCGCGCGGCAGGTCGGAGCCTATGATCCGTTCCGGCTCGTTCTCTGAGAAGATGCCGCAGCGGCCAATCACGGCAGCCATATGCACAAAAACGAGGTCACACCGCAGATGGCCTCGTTTTTCTATTCCCATTTCAGAGGCCGCAAAGACGTTTACAGCGTCCGCAGCCGCCCAAAAGACGGAAAAACGGGATGTTTTCCAGTCTGCGATCCCATCTGCCCGCCGCGCGGGCAGTTTGGGGCTTTGTGAGGGGGCGCTGAGAGAGCGAAAACGTGCATAGAAACAAATCGCTATTGTGCTTCACCGCTTTGAGCCGCATGGGGGCGGGCGGACAGGACCTGCTGCACCTGATGCCGCCGCAGGAACACCGTCAGCCAGCACACGAGCATGGAGGTCAGACCGCAGATGGTCATGCAGAGCCGGTAGTCCAGGACCTCCCCCAGCGCGCCGATGGCCAGCGACAGCACCGCGCCCGCCGCCGTGCGGAGCAAGGATTCATAGGCGTTGAGCCGGGCCCGCAGCCGGTCGGGGATGTAGCGCTGCACGGCCGCCTGACGGATGGTGGCGCTCTGGATCCCCAGAAAGCCGCAGAGCGCCCGGTTCACCAGCATCAAGGGGTACGGCAGCCACAGGAGGCAGGCGTCCATCAGTTCATAGGTCTGATATACCCCGAACAGGAAGCCGAACCGCTTTCGCTCCGGCAGGGAAAAGCGGTAGCGGACAACTCCGCCGATGGTACGCCCGGTGAACTCCGCCACAGAGAAAAAGGAATACATGGCGGTGGTGAAGCCCTGCGCCGTGCGGAAGAAGGCAATGAGCAGGGGAGCGTAGCCCATAGCCATACCGTTGGTGACGGCCATATACACATAGAGGCCGTGCAGGCCGCGTTCCTGCCGCAGATAATCGGCGGCCTCCCGGATGTCCCGCCACCAGGTTTTCAGAGACAGCAGCGGCCCCCGGTCCCGGCGGTTCTCCTGCACCCGGATACAGTTTTCGATGAGGGCGGCCAGCACCGACAGTACAGCCTGGATCAGCAGCAGCCGCCCCACGCCCAGCGTATCATACAGCAGCGCCGCCAATGGCATCATCAGGACCTTCAAAATAGGGTAGAGCATGGCAGAAACGGTGTATGCCCGCTCCTCCTGCCCCTCCGGCAGCAACAGAGGGTAAAAGCTGTTGTAGGCCAGCTCGTCGAAGGCTCCGAGGCACGAAACCAGCAGAGAAAAGGCCAGATAGGCGGTGTAGGAGAAGGCGTTGTGCAGCAAAAACAGCCCCGCTCCGGCGTAGCATACGCCGTTGAGCAGATCGCCCCATACCAGAAACGGTTTGCGCGGCAGGCGGTCCATCATGGGGGCGATGATCAGCGGCAGCAGCACCATGGGAATCAGCTGAATGGCCACCGACAGTGCTGCGGCCAGTGTGCTGCCCGTCTCGTCAAAGACCAGAAAGGACAGGGCGAACTGGCTGATGATGCCGCCGGCAGCGCCAAGTGCCGTCGCGGCGGTGATACGAGTAAAGTCCCGCGTCCAGAGTGTTCGTTTCATGGCATTCACCTCACTGCTATGATTATCGCATAGCTGCTTACAAAAGAAAAGTGGGTCATCATGGGAAAAATATTCCCGTGACGACCCGCTTAGATGCGCGAAACTGCTATTTTACAGGAAACTCCTCCAGCAGGCGGCACGCCTGACGGTACTGGCGGTTGGCTTTGTACCACGCCAGCACCCACGGCAGGTGAAACCGGGTGAAGCCCATGGGGTACGTGTCCCGCAGGCGCTGGAAGCAGTCCAGAAGCTGCGCGCCATAGGCGCTGTCGTGGAGATAGTCCGGGTGCTCCAGCCGATAGCGCACCAGCGCCAGCATCTGCCGTTCTATCTCACCAGAGGACAGGAGCTCTGCCTGTTGAACGGCTGTCAGCGCCTGTTCCCGGTGCCCAAGCTGCTCGTGGCAGATGGCAAGCTTGTGCAGGTCCAGAAGGCTGGGGTGCGGGAGGGTGGAAAAATAGAGCAGGGCCTTTTCTGGTTGGCCCAGTTCCAGCTGGGTGGCGGCGATGTTATAACGGAGCGAACCCAGACTGTCGGTGTCACCCAAGGCCTCCGCCAGACGCTCCGCCACGGCGAAGTGGGCCAGCATCTCCTCCATGCGGCCCAGATCCGAGTAGCAGTTGCCCATCCACAGACGGCAGGACAGCATCAGGTGGGGATACCCGGCGTCTGCCGCCAAGCGGCAGGCATCTCGCAGTACCTCGATGGCGACAGTGTATTCACCATTGACATAGAGGGCCTTTCCGCGGAGCGCGGCCAGCAGCGGCAGCGGCTCCAGCCGTACCGCCTCCTCCCATCGGCCCTGCAGACCGCGCTGCAGTGCCAGCTGCCGGGTGGAGAGAAAAGGCTCCCATTCCTCTGGCAGAGGACGCAGTTCATCTTCATAAAAGGCCGCCAGCAGCAGGGCGTCCGCCGCCAGCGGACTGCAGGCAAGACTCTCCTGCCGGGGCTGCACCAGCCGCTCATAGCAGGCGGCAAAGTCCGGGCTGCCGGAGAGCAGGGCCTTCCAGCAGGGCTCCAGGCTTTCGGGCTCCGAAGTCCAGACGAGGCCCAACCGGCGCAGCAGAAGCTCCGTCACCTCCGGAGAAGGCGCTGCCTTGCCCTGTTCGATCTTGGATAGATACGAGGGCGCGCAAATACCCCGGCACAGCCCCGCCTGACTCCAGTCCCGCCCGAGCCGGGCCTGCCGGATCAGCAGCCCGGCAATGCCGCCGCCCTTCATCCTATGAACTCCCGCACACTCTGCCGGGAAACGATCAGCTTTGCGGCAGCTTTTTCACCAAGTGTCATGCTTTTCTCCCTCCTGATTTTATGGGTTACCGCGATTTTTGCAAACCCAGTCGAAAAGCAATTTACATAATACCATTATAAAGCAGACTGCAAAGAAGTCAAGGATGAAGATAGAAGCTGATCGGCGCAGAAACTGCGCCGCAGTAATCAAAGAATACGGGAAAAAGCACCTACGCGGACTGCTTCAGGGCGGCGCAGCTCCATGCAAGGCGGACGTTCCAATGGTATGCCCTCCGACAGCGAAATGCACAAATCGGAAAGGCAAAATTCTGCGCAAATAGAGATTGTGCTGCATGGATATTTTCAAAAAAGTCGCTATAATACAAATAAGAACGCCGTTCTCCATTCACCTGCTGAAAACGGAGGGGTATAATCAAACTGCGAATGAAACTTCGCAGAGATTACGAAGCAGGAGGAAAAACAATGAAAAAGAGTGTTTCAAAATGGATCGCATTGCTGCTGTCCGTCGTTATGATCGTGATGTGCGCGGCAGGGTGCAGCAAGACCCAGACGCAGGAGACCGCGACGGACGATACCACAGACGCGCCCGCGCAGACAGCCGATACGCCGGCGCAGGCTGACGAACCGGAACAGGTAGACGCGCCCGAGCAGGCCGAACCGGTCACCATCACGTTCTGGCATACCTACGGTGACAGCGAAGAAGCGCAGTTTCTGAACGTCGTCATGCCGCTTTGGGAAACGCTTCATCCTGAGATCAAGGTCGAGGCTGTCCGTCAGGACAGCAGCCAGTACCACCAGATGATCGTGACCTCCTTCGGCACCGGCATGAGCCCGGACGTGGCCCGTGTGGACATTGCCAATATTGCAGCCTATGCCAAGCAGGGCGGTCTGGCTGCGCTGAGTGATTACCCGGACTTCGCAGAGCTTTCCGCATCGTATCTGGATGCACCGCTTTCGACCAACCTCTATCAGGGCAAATATTACGGCCTGCCGCTGGATACCAACTGCAAGGCGGCTGTTGTCAACACCAACGTGCTCAAGGAGTTGGGACTGGATGAGATCCCCGCTACCATGGAGGAATTCATTGAGGCCGCCAAGACCCGCGGCACCTACTCCCTGAATGTGTCCGGCGTCGGCGACTGGGATATGTACCCGTATTTCTGGCTGTTCGGCGGCGTGCTGACCGACGACGGCTTTACCAAGGCCAGCGGCTATCTGGACAGCGACGCCAGCATCGCAGCTATGCAGAAGATTGTGGAGCTGCATGACGAGAAGGTGTTTACCATCCGCGACGTGGACGGCTCCGTGGACGCATGGGACGGCATCAACAGCGAATACGCCATGTTCTTTGAAGGCCCGTGGTATTTCGGCTCCTATGAGGACAGCCTCTCCAAGGGCATCACCGCAGCGACGATTCCCACCTACGAGGGCCGCAGCGCGTCCGTGGTCGGCGGCGAGGATATCGCCGTGTTTGCCACCAGTGCACACCCGGAAGCAGCCTATGAGTTTGCCAAGTTCATGACCTCCGAGGATGTGCAGCTTGCCATGCTTGAGGCTGGTCAGCTGCCGATCCTCAAGTCGCTGGTAAGCAGTGAGGCCGTGCAGAGCAACCCCGTCTGGTCTGTTTATATGCAGCAGATGGAATCGGCCAAGGCTCGCATTCCGTCTCCCAACAACTCCGCGATCCAGGAGATCTGGAGCGAAACGGTGACCAGCATCTTCGTCGATGGCGCGGATGTGGCGCAGGCGCTTCACGATGCAGCGGCCCGGATCGACGAGCAGCTCAGCTAAACCGCGTCTTACAGCAGGCCGCAGGACCCAACGGTTCTGCGGCCTTTTTGAGAAAGGAAGGGTATCCCTATGGTTTCTGCCGAAAAAGCCGGCCTGCGGGCCGGGCGGCCCGGTGCAGTCCGCAAGGGTGTGCGCGGCTGGCTCACGGCGCTGCCGTTTATCCTGCCGGGGCTGATTCTGGTGGCGGTGTTCGTACTCTATCCGCTGCTGTTTACGATCCGTATCGCGCTGTCCAATTATCAGATCGTGCAGGGAAACATCACGTTTATCGGTCTTGAGAATTTCAAAAAGGTTTTGTCCGGCGGCTCCCGGTTCTGGTATGCCTATCGGAACAACTTCCTTTACGCGCTCGTGACCGTCCCGTTTATCCTGCTGGGCGGCATGCTGTTCGCGTATCTGATCAATAATCTCAAACGCGGACAGGGCATCTTCCGCGTGGGCTTTTATCTGCCGGTCATTACCTCGTGGGTCATTGTCAGTCTGGTGTTCCAGTATATGTTCAATAACTCCAACCGAGGGCTGATCAACTACATTCTCGTGGATGTGCTGCATGTGCTGGACGACTATGTGCCGTGGCTGCTGCGGGAGTGGTCCGGCAATGCGGCCATCTGGCTCATGGGCATCTGGAAGAACGTCGGCTGGTCCATGCTGATCTATCTGGCGGCGCTGCAGAGTATTCCGAAGGAGCGCTATGAGGCGGCGGAGCTGGACGGTGCCGGACTCTGGGCAAGATTCCGCTATATCACCATGCCGAGCCTGCGGCCTACGACCTTCTATGTCATGGTAAACATGATTATCGGCTCGTTCAACGTCTTTATCCAGGTCATGATGCTGACCGGCGGCAATCCGAACGGCAAAACATCCACGCTGCAGTATCTGCTGTATGACAAGGCATTCAATCAGTTCGCCTTCGGCGAGGCTTCCGCCATCGGCATGATCTCCGCCGTGACCATCGTGATCCTGACGGTGATTCTGAACCGGACGCTGAAGCTGAACAGCACAGAACAGGAGGGATAGGCTTGAAACGTATCAAAAGCAAACGAGGCTCGGAACTTTTGGGTCAGATCCTGTTGTGGGCGCTGCTGATCGGTGCGCTGCTGGTCTTCTCTGTTCCGTTTTTCTTCATGATCAGCAATTCCTTTGAGGAATTCAGCTATGTGCTGCCATACCCGCCCAGACTGCTTCCGACCAGACTGGACTTTTCCGCGTACAAGCATATTCTGGAACTGGAGATCTTTCCGACGGCGGTCTGGAACAGCGTCGTCAATACCTGTGTAACGGTCGTTCTTTCCGTGTTCATCTCCACGCTCTCGGCCTACGGCTTCGCCCGCATCCGGTTTCCGGGCCGGGACAAGCTCTTTGGAATCTATCTGTTTACGCTGATGATGCCGGGCTTTCTGAACATCATACCGCAGTTCCTGATCTTGAAGGGCATTCCGCTTCCGGGCCTGACAAACGGCCTGATTGGGACGCGTGCCGGTCTGATCCTGGTGTATGTGGCGACCAACGTCTGCGGGCATACGTTTTTCCTTCGGAATTTCTTCCGGGGTCTGCCGGATTCTCTGTCCGAATCGGTCATTATCGACGGCGGCGGACACGGCACGATCTTTTTCAAGATCATGCTGCCCCTCTCCAAGCCGGCGATTGGCACGATGACCATCTTCGCGTTTCAGGGCTTCTGGGAGGAGTATTTTACCGCCAAGGTGCTCGTTGGCGCGGATGAGAAAATGATGACGCTCCCGCTGCTGCTGCAGCGGCTCAACGGGCAGTACGCCACGCGCTGGGAGTGGGTCTTTGCCGCGTCGATCCTCGCGCTGATACCGGTTGTCGCGCTGTTTATTCTGTTCCAGCGAAAAATGGTCGTCGGCGGCCTGACACAGGGGGCGGTAAAGGGATGAAGCTGACCTGTGAATTTGACCGCGCGCAGTATCTGACAGGGCAGGAGATACGGCTGTACTTGCCGGAGGGAGTGAACGCGCCGCGCGTATGTGTATACCGGCTGGAAACGCCCGTTGACTGCTCCGTGCGCCAAAGCGGACAGACGCTGATCCTGCCGCCGCTGCCGATTGGCAGCTACGGAGTCGCCGTCGAAGCCGGCTCTGCGCAGTGGGAGGGTGCGTTCGACGTTGTGGAGGATTCCCGTCAGGTGACACGGTACGCTTTTTTATCGGATTTTACCGCTGCGGACACTGAAACGCAGGACGTGGACTGGCTCCGGCGGCTGCATTTTAACGCCGTGCAGTTTTATGACTGGATGTACCGCCACGATATGCTGCTGCCGCCGCAGGAGCGGTATCTCGATCCCATGGGCAGGGAAACCGACCTTGCGGCGATCCGCGCGAAGATCGCCGCCTGCAAGGCCGCCGGGATCCGGCCCATTGCCTACGGCGCTGTCTATGCCGCTGCAAAGG
>OLRD01000121.1_pt1 | contig 72911 bp, 62 predicted proteins | sample 1672051 | NCBI WGS metagenome assembly OLRD01 (sample SAMEA3136640, study PRJEB25190) | human gut metagenome | biome: human gut; feature: human-associated habitat; material: faeces | place: Austria | collected 2013 | reverse complement strand
TACAAGTAATTCATAGTGTACAAAAGAAAAAGCGGGCTTTTTGCCCGCTTTTTTGTGTAAACGGGTTTTTCCCGAGCAACACAGGAGGCAAAGACCGAAGCTATGGCGGTATTTAAACCGACCGGCACGCTCCACTGCGTGACGGAGCTTACGCCCGAGCTTTTAAAAGCGCTCAATGTGCACATGATCGTGCTCGATGTGGATAATACCATGTCGCCGCACGGCTCGCAGGCGCCGTTTCCCGGCGTGCGGGCGTGGGCACAAAGCGTAACGGCAAGCGGCGTCAAGCTGATCGTTGTTTCCAACAATTACAAAAAACGTGTGGCGCCCTTTGCCGCGCAGTTCAATCTGCCGTTCGTTTCTTTCGCGTGCAAGCCGTTTCCACTCGGCTACCTGCGCGCAAAGAAAATGGCCGGCACGCCCCGCAGGGAATGCCTTGTCGTGGGCGACCAGATCTTCACCGATATCCTCGGCGCAAACCTTTGCGGAATGCGGTCGGTTTTACTTGACCCCCTGTCGCCGGATCCTTCCGCCACGGTGCGCTTCAAGCGCCGTCTGGAAGGCTTTTTGCGCCCGCACTATACGCGGCTCACGGCCGGGGAAGAAACGGTAAAAAGCAAAGCATAAAGGGCACCTTTGGGTACACATTAGAAAGGGGAATTATCAATGAGCAATCCGATCGAACGTCTTACCAATTCTGTTATCGGCGGCGATAGCAAAAAAGCGGCGCTGATCGTTTCCGAAACGAATCTCTATTACCTCACGGCGTTCCCGTCCACAGACGGCGCACTGCTGCTCACTTCCGAGCAGGCTTATTATCTCCTCGATTTCCGTTACACTGAGGCCGCACGCGCCAAGGCGCAAAATGTGGAGGTTGTGGAGTTCACCTCGCTTAACGAAACCTATAAGACGCTTCTGAAAAAGCACGGCATCACCGAGGTGTACATGGAATACGCCGCTCTGCCCTACGGTCATGCGAAGCGTTTTGAGCAGCTCTCCGAAGAGTGCGGCGCTAAGGCGATTTTGAATACGACCTTGGACGATGCCATCCGCAAGCAGCGCATCGTCAAGAGCGATGAGGAAGTGAAGAGAATCTGTGACGCACAGGCCATCACAGACGCTACGTTTGAGCACATCCTCCCCTATATCAAGGAAGGCGTAACGGAGCGCGAAATTGCGCTGGAGATTGAGTTCTTCATGCGCAAAGAGGGTGCAGACGGCAATGCGTTCAACCCCATCGTTGTCACCGGCGCAAACGGCTCGCAGTGCCACGGCATTCCGGGCAACACACAGATCAAAAAAGGCGATCTCATCACCATGGATACCGGCGCTATGCTCGCGGGCTATCATTCCGATATGACCCGTACCGTCGCGCTCGGCTATGTAAACGATGAGCAGAGAGCCATCTACAACACGGTTTTAAAAGCACAGCTCGCCGTTATCGACGGCGCACGCCCGGGCATGCGCTGCTGCGATGTGGATAAGATCGCGCGCGACATCATCGAGACCCCGTACCCGAACACGTTCGGTCACGGCCTCGGCCACGGCGTAGGCTTCGAGATTCACGAGTGGCCGCGCTTCAATAAGACCGATGAGACCATCTGCGAGCCGGGCATGGTCATCACCGACGAGCCGGGCATCTACATCCCGGGCAAGTGCGGCGTGCGCATTGAAGACATGCTGCTCATCACAGATGACGGCTGCCGCAGCCTCACACATTCCCCGAAGGAGCTCATCATCCTGTAAAATTTCCGAAAAAACGGAGAAACAGAACGATTTTTTCTTGAAAAAAGCCACTTTCTGTTATACAATAGACCTAAGAAAAATTTGGAGGTATTATCTATATGGTAACCGCAGGCGATTTCAGAAACGGCGTCACCTTTGAAATGGACGGCAACGTTTACTCGATCATTGAATTCCAGCACGTCAAGCCCGGTAAGGGCGCGGCGTTCGTCCGCACCAAGATCCGCAACGTGATTTCCGGTGCCGTGACGGAAAAGACGTTCAACCCGAACGATAAGTATCCGACCGCTTTCATTGAGAGAAAGGACATGGAGTATCTCTACAATGACGGCGACCTGTACTATTTCATGGACAGCGAGACCTATGAGCAGCTGCCGATCAGCCCGAATGTCCTCGGCGACAACTTCCGCTTTGTGAAGGAAAACATGGTTTGCAAGGTGCTCTCCTACAAGGGCAACGTTTTTGGCATTGAGCCGCCGAACTTTGTTGAGCTTCAGGTTACGGAGACCGAGCCGGGCGTGAAGGGCGATACCGCTACGAACGTCACGAAGCCCGCTACGCTGGAGACCGGCGCAGAGATCAAGGTTCCGATCTTCATCAACGAAGGCGAAATGATCCGCGTCGATACCAGAACCGGCGAGTACATGGAGCGCGCATAAGCGTTTTTCCTTGTTCCATACGCCGAAACACCCGGGGCGAAAGCCCTACATTAGGCAGCGCGTTTGCCTGCCGGAAAGATAGGTGCAAGCATGACAAATTCCGAGAAAGCGGCATACATCCGCGGTTTGATGGAAGGCATGGATCTGGACCCGAATGCGAAGGAGACGAAGCTCTTCAACGCGATCGTTGACCTGCTCGATGACCTCTCCCTTTCTGTTGAGGAAATGGAAGACGCATACGATGAGCTCAGCGGCCAGGTAGACGAGATCGACGAAGACCTCGGCGAGCTGGAAGAAGAGTTCTACGACATCGACGAGGACGAAGACGATGACGATGACGACGCATGGGAAGACGACGAAGACGAATGCTATTACGAAGTCACCTGCCCGAAGTGCGGCGATACCATCGAGCTCAACGAAGAAATGCTCGATGAGGGCTCCATCGATTGCCCGAACTGCGGCGAAACGCTGGAGTTCGACCTCGAAGAAGACGATTCCTGCGATTGCGGCGAAAACTGCGACTGCAATAAGGAATAATTTTCGGGTCATATAAACCTGTAAAGAACGGGAGAGTCGTTTTGCGGCTCTCCTTTTTCTTTTCGCACGGGTGAATTTAGGTCTTGCAATTATATGCTGTTTGTGCTATACTTTCTAAGTTCCGATATATAGTCGGGCCATTAGCTCAGTTGGTTAGAGCTACCGGCTCATAACCGGTTGGTCCAAGGTTCGAGTCCCTGATGGCCCACCAAAAAAGAGTTTTGTCTTTTGACAAAACTCTTTTTTCAATACTATCCGTTCTCTGTGAGAACAGATGATATGCGCTTCGCATAAGCGGAAAAATATCACAATGCGTCAGCAATCTTTCATATTCGGCACAGCCGAATATATCACCAAATAATCATTACTATTGCACCTATGTATCTCAAATATGAACAATTCGTAAACAACCCCGCGAAGTTTCCCTAAAGAGGAAAACCTTTGCGGGATTTTCTCTATTAGTAGGAAGCAAAAAATCTGAACATCACTGTGCGGCGCAGACGCAATACTTCACATAAGCGCAAACGCTTCACAGCCATCTTGACACCTCGTTTCGCGCCATGCTGTACTGAGGGCGAAAAGGGGGAGGTAGTATGCGTAAACTTTGGAAAAACCACCGGAAAATCTGCGTAGCTGTGTGCGCAATCATGACATTGCTCGTGCTTTGCGCGTAGCTTTTCACAGCGTTCCGCGTAGGTGTGTGGCACAAAGAAATGACCGCAACGATCCATAGCGTAAAATTGGGCGAATAACAGCGAAACAGAGTGTAAAAGTACGCTTTATCTGGGGCTAAACGTAGATATAAGCGTGCTTTTGCGTAGAAATGCCCTTGACAAATTCCGAGCAACATAATAGACTTAGAACGTCTAATCGGGATAGAAAAGGGGCAAGAGCATGACACTGAAAGACCTGCCGATCGGCAAAACGGCAACGGTGACGACCGTTGGCGGCGAGGGCGCGCTGCGCCAGCATTTTCTGGATATGGGGCTCATTCCGAAGGCGGACGTCACCATGGTGAAATTCGCACCTATGGGCGACCCCGTTGAGGTGCGCATACATGGCTACGAGCTGACGCTGCGCCTTGCCGATGCGGAAAAAATAGAGATCGATAAAATTCGCGACACGATAACGGAGCCGATGCGGCCGCAGGGCGCGCGCCCGATTTTTCACCCGGGTCTCGGCGAGGGCGGCAAGTACCACGTGCAGACCGGCGAGCCGCTGCCGCCCGGAGAAACGCTGACCTTTGCACTTGCGGGCAATCAGAACTGCGGCAAAACGACGCTGTTTAATCAGCTGACGGGCTCTAACCAGCACGTGGGCAACTTTCCGGGCGTGACGGTGGACCGCAAAGACGGTGCGATACGCGGCGTGGAAAACACGCTCGTCACCGACCTGCCGGGCATTTACTCCATGTCGCCGTACTCGAGCGAGGAGCTCGTCACGCGGCGCTTCGTTTTGGATGAGCATCCGCGCGGCATCATCAACATTGTGGACGCGACGAACATAGAACGCAATTTGTACCTGACGATGCAGCTGATGGAGCTGGATGTACCGATGGTGCTGGCGCTCAATATGATGGACGAGGTGCGCCAAAACGGCGGCTCTGTGCGCGTGAACGAGATGGAGGAGATGCTTGGCATCCCCGTGGTGCCGATCTCCGCCGCGAAAAACGAGGGTATTGAGGAGCTTATCGACCACGCCGTGCACGTGGCAAAGTACCGGGAAGCGCCGGGGCGGCAGGACTTCTGCGATGTGAACGACCACAACGGCGCGGTACACCGCTGTTTGCACGGCATTATGAGCCTCATTGAAGACCATGCCTACGATGCGGGCATCCCGGTACGCTTTGCGGCGAGCAAGCTCGCCGAGGGCGATCAGCTTGTTTTGGACCGGCTGAACCTCGACCAGAACGAAAAGGAGACACTGGAGCACATCATCACGCAGATGGAAAAGGAACGCGGGCTCGACCGCGCCGCCGCCATTGCCGACATGCGCTTCAGCTTCATTCAAAAAGTGTGCGGCGCTACGGTCGTAAAGCCGAAGGAAAGCCGCGAGCATGCAAGAAGCGTGGCGATAGACCGCGTTTTGACCGGCAAATACACGGCAATACCGGCGTTTATCGGCATTATGGGTCTTGTATTCTGGCTGACGTTTAATGTCATCGGCGCGTTTTTATCGAATTTACTGGACATGGGCATCGGCGCGCTGACGGATATTGTCGACCGCGGCATGACGGCAGCGAACGTGAACCCTGTTTTGCACTCGCTTGTCATCGATGGTATTTTCACCGGCGTCGGCAGCGTTTTGAGCTTTCTGCCGGTCATTGTGACGCTGTTTTTCTTCCTCTCCATGCTGGAGGACAGCGGATACATGGCGCGCGTGGCGTTTGTGATGGATAAGTTATTGCGCAAAATCGGACTTTCCGGCCGCAGTGTGGTGCCGATGCTCATCGGCTTCGGCTGCACCGTTCCGGGCGTGATGGCGAGCCGCACGCTGCCTTCCGAGCGCGACCGTAAAATGACGATTCTGCTCACGCCGTTTATGAGTTGCTCCGCGAAGCTGCCGATTTACAGCTTTTTTGCGGCGGCGTTTTTCCCGGGCAAGGGTGCACTTGTGATGGTCATTTTGTATTTCACCGGCATTTTGGTCGGTATTTTGATGGCTTTGCTCATGCGCGGCACGATGTTTAAGGGTGAGGCCGTACCGTTTGTGATGGAGCTGCCGAACTACCGCATGCCGGGCGCGAAAAACGTGGCACAGCTTTTGTGGGAAAAGGCGAAGGACTTTTTACAGCGCGCTTTTACGGTCATTTTTGTTGCGACCATCATCATTTGGTTCCTGCAAACGTTTGACCTGCGCTTTAACATCGTTTCCGATTCCAAAGACAGCATTTTGGCGGTCATCGCCGGGTGGATTGCACCGATTTTTGCGCCGCTCGGCTTTGGCGACTGGCGCATCTCTACGGCGCTCATCACGGGCTTTATGGCGAAGGAAAGCGTGGTGTCTACCTTGACGGTGCTGTTCGGCTCCTCCACGGCGCTTGCAACGCTGCTGACGCCGCTTTCCGCCGCAAGCCTGCTTGTGTTCTGCCTGCTGTACACGCCGTGTGTGGCGGCCATTGCGTCCGTAAAGCGCGAGCTTGGCGGTAAGTGGGCGGCAGGCGTCGTCATCGGTCAGTGCGTCATCGCGTGGCTGATGGCGGGGCTTGTGTACGGCATGGGGTCTCTGTTTATATGATGGATAAGCTGAACATAGGCACGGTTCTTGTGTTCCTTTTGCTCGTCATAGCGGTGGTTTTTGCTGTGCGGGCAATTCAAAAAGGAAAGACCGGCGGCTGCGGCGGGGATTGCACCCACTGCGCCGGCTCTTGCGCAAAGCCGGAACAGAAAAACAAAGTATAATAAAGAACAGAGCATAAAAAAATCTCCTGCTTCCCGAAAGAGGCAGGAGATTTCGTTATCTTAACTTATTCGTCTTCTTCGGAGACGCCGTGCTCGTGTGCTTCGTCGGCATCCTTGATCTCGCCCACGATGGGGGTGGGGTCAATGCCGCGGCGGCGGTAGTAATCGGAGACCGCAGCCTTAATGGCCTGCTCGGCCAGAACGGAGCAGTGAACCTTGATGGCCGGAAGACCGTCCAGCGCTTCCATGACCGCCTTGTTCGTCAGTTTCAGAGCTTCCGGGATCGTCTTGCCTTTTACAAGATCGGTCGCCATGCTGCTTGTAGCGATGGCCGCGCCGCAGCCGAAGGTCATGAACTTTACGTCCGTGATGACGTCGTTATCGACCTTGATGTACATGCGCATGATGTCGCCGCACTTCGGGTTGCCGACTTCACCGACACCGTCTGCATCTTTGATTTCGCCAACGTTGTGCGGGTTAGAGAAGTGTTCCATTACTTTTGCACTGTATGCCATATCGTTTCATTTCCTTTCGTATATTCGTACCGGATTATTTTAAAATTAAGAGATCGTGCGGCCGTGGATGATCGCATCCCACAGCGGACTCATGGCGCGCAGACGGTCAATGATCTTCGGGAGCACCTCGATGATGTAATCGGCGTCGCTCTCGTCGTTCACGTCGCTGAAGCTGAGACGCAGGGAACCGTGGGCAACCTCGTGCTTAAGGCCGATGGCAAGCAGCACATGGCTCGGGTCAAGAGAACCGCTGGTGCAGGCGCTGCCGGAAGAAGCGCAGACACCCTTAAGGTCGAGCATCAGCAGCATGGATTCGCCCTCAACGCCTTCGAAGGAGAAGTTCACGTTGCCCGGCAGACGGTGGTAGCGGTCACCGTTCAAATGACTGCGGTCAATCTTTGAAAGCTCCGTGATGAGCTTATCCTGCATGCGGCGCAGCTTTGCGTTCTTTTCGTCCATCGTATTGATGGCGTTCTCAAGCGCAACGCTGAGGCCGACAATGCTTGCGACGTTTTCGGTGCCGGCGCGGCGGCCGCGCTCCTGTGCACCGCCATCGATGAGGTTCGGCAGGATGATGCCCTTCTTGATATACAGCACGCCGACGCCCTTCGGGCCGTGGAACTTGTGGCCGCTGAGGGACAGCATGTCAATGTTCTGCTCTTTTACGTTGATCGGCACATTGCCGACAGCCTGTACGGCGTCGGTATGGAACCAAACGCCATGCTTTTTGCAGATTTCACCAATCTCCGGGATGGGCTGGATGGTGCCGATCTCGTTATTGGCATACATGATGGTGACAAGGCCGGTCTTATCGGTAATGGCGGCCTCGAGCTCTTCCGGGACGACGATGCCGTTTTCATGCACGTCGAGGTACGTGACCTCAAAGCCCTCTTTTTCGAGCGCTGCGCAGGTGTGCAGCACCGCGTGGTGCTCAAACTTGCTTGTGATGATGTGGTTTTTGCCCTTTTTCAGCATCTTGTGCGCTGCGCCCTTAATGGCCCAGTTGTCGCTTTCGCTGCCGCAGCTTGTGAAGTAGATCTCATTCGGCTCTGCACCGAGACATTTTGCTACTTTTGCACGTGCTTCCTCAAGCGGCTTTTTTGCAGCCGTGCCGAGCGCATACAGGCTTGACGGGTTGCCGTAGCATTCGGTGTAGTACGGCAGCATAGCCTCAAGCACCGCAGGGGAGACGGCAGTGGTAGCGGCGTTGTCCGCATAGATGATCTTCTTGCCGTTGTTTTCCATAGCTTTATCAGTACCTTTCGGATAGTGTTTTTTGTGAGGGAACAGAAAACGCATTTGGAGTCGATCGGTCGGGATACGCATATTCTTTCCTCATCGAGATAAATATACACCAAATTGGTATACTTTTCAATAGGGAAATTCCAGAAAGTCAAAATTTTTCTGAAAAAGCAGGAAATAAAGACCCCGAACGAGAGTTTTCCGTACAAAATGGAAGAAAACGGCGGCCTTTTTTTGAAAACCGGCGTACAGAACACAAAAAATCGGGAGAATATGGGAATAGAACCTCTGCGGTGTGCCCAAACTCCGTACAGAGCGAAACGGCACGCGGCTTGACAGCACGGGGAGAATAGCGTAAAATAGAATTATCTTTTTGTGTGCGGGTATTTTTCGCATGCGTGAACGGCTGACACTTTGCACGTAAACGGTACGTGTAACGGATAATGAAAAAAACGCTGCGGTGTTTTGATTTACATGTGTTGAACGGAAAAAACAGAAGAAAGAAAAGCAGAAGGCGGCGCGGACTTGCGTGCGTTTTATTCTGCTCATGCCGAAAGGCGACACTGCGTAGAGCATCGGTTGGTGCTTTTGTATACCTTATTCTTGCGTGAATTGCGACAGTGCGCCTGTGTTATTTGAAAGGAAGGTCAATTTGGCAGAAAAAAGAATCAGAAAAATGACAAAATTAACGTCGCTCGGCGACGCGCCTGCAAAGCAGCAGGACCAGCCCCTCAGCGGTGCAGGGGAAAGCTTCATCGGCAAGATTTCCGGCCCCATCGAAAAGCCGGTGAGACGCCAGAAAACGCGCAGAACGGAAAATGCGCAGGTAAAAGAAGAAGCGGCACAGCAAACCGTGAGCGAAACAAAAGAGACGAAGCCGAAGCGCACGCGTACCGCGCAAAACACGGACGCACACAAAAAGACGACGAAAACGGTAAAATCGGCCCCAAACGGTGAAAAAGCACCCGCTAAGACAACAAAAAGCACGCAGACGAAAAATAACAAGGGCAGGGGCAGGCGCACAAAGCAGAAGCCCTCTGTGCGCGCGTATTTCCTCGGCGGCTTAAATGAGATCGGCAAGAACTTCACGCTGTTCGAGTGCGAAAACGACATGATTATCGTGGACTGCGGCCTTGCCTTCCCGGACGAGGAAATGCCCGGCATCGACGCGGTTATTCCGGATTTCACATTTGTTGAGAAGAACAAGGACCGCATCCGCGGTATTGTCATCACGCACGGTCATGAGGACCACATCGGTTCCCTGCCGTATTTGCTCAAAAAGATCAATGTGCCGGTGTATGGCACGGCGCTGACGGTGGCGCTGATTGCGAATAAGCTCAAGGAGCACAACCTCGGCTATGTGAAGCTGAACGTCACAACGGCGGGCTCGCACATTCAGCTCGGCTGCTTCGACGTGGAGCTTATCCACGTAAACCACTCCATTTCCGACGCTGTGGGTCTTGCGCTGCACACCCCTGCGGGCGTCATTGTCCACACGGGCGACTTTAAGATCGATTTCACCCCCACGCAGGGCGGCATGATCGACCTTGCGCGCTTTGCGCAGCTCGGTCAGGAGGGCGTTTTGCTGCTGATGGCGGACTCTACGAACGCAGAGCGCCCCGGCTACACACAGACGGAGCAGAAGGTGAACGCGACGTTTGACGCACTCTTTGCCCGCGCGGAAGCGAATAAAAAGCGGCTCATCATCGCGACGTTTGCGTCGAACATCAGCCGCGTGCAGCAGATTATCAACTGCGCGGAAAAGTACGGCAGAAAAGTGGCGCTTTCCGGCAGAAGCATGGTGAACGTCATGTCCATTGCGAGCGAGCTCGGTTATCTCAAAGTGCCGGACGGTCTGCTCATCGACCTCAACATGATCTCCCGTTACACGAAGGAGCAGATTGTGCTCATCACGACGGGCAGTCAGGGAGAGCCGATGTCTGCGCTTACCCGCATGGCGTTTGCCGACCACCGTCAGGTCGCGGTCGGTGAGGACGACATGATCATCATTTCCGCGCGCCCCATTCCGGGCAACGAAAAGATGGTCGGCACCGTTGTAGACGAGCTTTTGAAGCGCGGCTGCGATGTGGTATACGAATCCATGTACGAGGTGCACGTTTCCGGCCACGCGTGTCAGGAAGAGCTGAAGCTTATTCAGGCGCTGACGAAGCCGAAGTACTTCATCCCGGTACACGGCGAGCAGAAGCACCTGCGCAAGCATGCGGGCGTGGCCGTCAGCATGGGCATGCCGCCGGAGAACATTTTCATCGGCGATGTCGGCAGCGTGGTGGAGATTCATGAAGACTACATGAAACAACTGCCCGATGTACAGGCGGGCGCGGTTATGGTGGACGGCCTCGGCGTGGGCGACGTCGGCAGCATTGTGCTGCGCGACAGAAAGCACCTTGCGGAGGACGGTCTCATCATTGCGGTGTGCACGATTGAGGCAGGCTCCGGCAGAGTTGTTTCCGGTCCGGATATCGTATCCCGTGGATTTGTGTATGTGCGCGAGAGCGAGGCGCTGATGGACGAGGCGAGACGGCTTGTCAACAGCACGATTGAGCAGTGCGCGGACGAAAACGTGCGCGAGTGGAGCGCCATTAAGCTGCGCGTGCGCGACAACCTTTCCAGACTGTTATATAACCGCACAAAGCGCAGCCCGATGATCCTGCCGATCATCATGGAAGTTTAAATTCAGTTTAAGTTAGATTAGTTTCTTGGGGGTTCCCCTCAGAAGGAGAGACGGGAAATGAACAAGCGACGTATCTGGGCGACCTCGCCGGTCTATTATGTTATGGCAGCGGTCATGTTCATTATGGCGTGCTTCAGCTATACGCAGAATAAGATTCTGTTTGCGGTGGAGATCACGGTTTCCGGCCTGTGTTTGGCAGCGGTTATCATGACCGACCTGCATTACCGCGTGCATGTGTACACGGCGCTCAGAGCTGCGAGAAAGGTGCTTTCCGCCGACGAACAGCGCAACCTCGGGCAGTTTGCGCTGCCCCTTGCGGTGCTGGGCTCGGCGGGCGACATCGTCTGGACGAACGAGCGCTTTCAGGATTTATTCACCGAAAACGGCGAAGGCTGCGGCGATAACATTGCGGCGTACATTTACCCGAAGACTTTGCGTCAAATTTTATCCGAAAACGGAACCTCCGTTTCCTACGGCGACCGCGAGTTTACGGCCTACGGCCTGCGCACCGAAAGCGGCAGTGTGCTTTATTTTGTGGACGACACGTATTATAAGCAGATTCAGCGCGACTACCGCGAAAAGCGCACGGTCATTGCGGTCATCTCGTTTGATAACCGCGAGGAGCTGACGCGCGATGCCTCCGGCAGCGAGGATTCCCGCATCACGTCCGAGGTGGAATCCGTCCTGCGCAGCTGGGCAATCGACACCATGGAGGGCTTTCTGCGCCGCATGACGAACGGGCGTTATATGCTCATCACGGACGACCAGCACATTGAAGAAGCCAAAACGAAGCGCTTTGCCGTTTTGGACAGCGTGCGCGCCGTGAAGGGTGAGAATAACATGTCTGCCACGATCTCCATCGGCATCGGCCGCGCGGGCGTAACGGCGACGGAAAGCGAACTGCATGCCCGTCAGGCACTGGAAATGGCGCTCGGCCGCGGCGGCGACCAGGTGGCCATCTACCAGCAGGACGGTACATACGAGTTCTTCGGCGGTCTCTCCAAGGGTGTTGAAAAGCGCGACAAGGTGCGCACGCGCGTTATTGCCGCGACGCTTTCCGACCACATTAAATCGAGCGACCATATTTTCATCATGGGGCACACGAACTCCGACCTTGACGCCGTGGGCGCGGCGGTCGGCATGTGGGCGGCTGTGACGAAAGGCCTTGACCGCCGTGCAAGCATTGTGATCGACAAGGGCCGCTCTATGGCGACGACGCTTATCAACGCGTTTGAGCATCAGCCGGAGTATGAAAACATGTTCATCACCCCGCAGGAGGCGCTCGACCGCTGCACGCAGCGCTCGCTTCTCATTGTGGTGGACACACATTCCACCTCGTTTGTGGAGAGCCAAGAAGTTTTAAAGGCCATTCCGCGCGTGGTCGTCATCGACCACCACCGCATGATGGTGACGCACATTGAAAACGCGATCATCTTTTACCATGAGCCGTACGCCAGCTCGGCTTCCGAAATGGTGGCGGAGCTCGTGCAGTATATCAACAGCTCTGCGCTCAATAAAAAAGAAGCGACGGCGCTGCTTTCCGGCATTATGCTGGACACAAAAAACTTCGTCTTGAAGACGGGCGTGCGCACATTTGAAGCTTCCGCCTACTTAAAGCGCCGCGGCGCCGACACGGTGGAAGTGAAGAAGATGTTTGCAAATTCGCTCGATACCTATAAAGAGCGCTCTCAGCTTGTGGCAGGTGCGGAGGTTTACAAGGGCTGCGCCGTTGCGTGCTCCAACTGGGAATTCCCGAATGTGCGCATTGCGGCGGCGCAGGCGGCGGACGAGCTGCTGTCCATTCAGGGCGTGCGCGCGTCGTTCGTCATTTTCCGCGTGGGCAATGAGATTGCCATTTCGGCACGAAGCCTCGGCGACGTGAACGTGCAGATTTTGCTGGAGGAATTCGGCGGCGGCGGTCACCTCAACATGGCGGGCGCGCAGATTAAAAACAGCACCACGAACGATGTGCGCAAGGCACTCATCCGCGTGCTGGACGAAAAACTTTCCGAAGCGACGAAAAAGAATAACTAATGCGGCAAAGCGGCGCGAAGCCGTTTGACTGCTTTAGCGATAGATTTAAACGATAGGAGATACGACCATGAAAGTTGTACTTTTAGCAGATGTAAAAGGTGTAGGCAAAAAAGGCGAGCTCATCAATGCAGCAGAAGGCTACGCACGCAATTTCCTGCTGCCGCGCAAGCTTGCAAAGGAAGCGAACGCACAGGTGATGAACGAGCTGAAAAACGCCGAGGCCTCCAAGGCATATAAAGTGAAAACCGAGACCGAAGAAGCGCAGCGTATTGCGGAAGCTTTGAAGGACAAGACCGTCCGCATCACCGCAAAGGCGGGCCAGGGCGGCAGACTGTTCGGCTCCGTCACCGCAAAGGAGATTGCGCAGGAGATTAAAAAGCAGTACGGCTTCGACATCGACAAGCGCAAGATCCACCTCGACACCGACATCAAGGCGTTCGGCGGCTATCACATTGAGGTGAAGCTCTATAACGGCATTACCGCGAAGCTGGCGGTATCGGTGACCGAAGCACAGTAAAAGCATGATTTCCTTGATGCGCAGCATTAAATTTTGCAATGACTAAAAGTCGTTTACGATTAGAAAATCGTTTTCACTTTGAAGTAATTTCACTCAAAAAAGGGTGGTAAAAATGCCGGAAGATAATTTTCAACTGAATACGCCGGCACTGCCCGGAACGGTGATGCCGTTCAGCGCAGAGGCCGAGCAGGCGGTGCTGGGCGCGGTGTTGCTGGAGCCCGACTGTCTCTCGACCGTGGCGGAAATGCTGCCGCGCGCGGACTATTTTTATCAGGTCAATAACCGCACGATTTACAGCGCGATGCTCGATATGTTCACGGCAGGCCAGCCGGTGGACCTCGTCACGCTGCTGGAGCACCTGCGCGAAGAGGAAAACTTCGATGAGGGCAGCGGAAAGGTGTATCTGATGCAGCTTGCGCAGCTTGTGCCGAGCGTCTCGAATGTGGAGCGTTACTGCACCATTGTGCGTGACCGTTACGATTTGCGTATGCTCATTCAGGCGGCGCGCGGCATTTTGGATGACGCCATGGAGGACACCGGCGAAACCTCGCTCCTCTTGGATTCCGCCGAGCAGCGCATTTTTGACATCCGCCAGGGCAAGGCGTTAAAGGGTCTTGAGCGCCTGAACGAAGTGCTGTTTGAGACGTTTGAACGCCTTGACCGTTTGAATTCGCCGGACAAAGACCTGTACCGCGGCATCCCTACGGGTATCCGCGAGCTGGATAACACGATCACGGGCCTGAACCGCTCCGACCTTATCATCATCGGCGCACGACCCGGCATGGGCAAAACGAGCTTTGCGCTGAACATTGCGCGCCATGCTGCCATCACGGCGGGCAAGCGCGTGGCGTTTTTCTCGCTGGAAATGAGTAAGGAGCAGCTCGCTTCCCGTATCATTTCCACGGAGGCACTCGTCGGCGGCACAAAGCTGCGCACGGGCGACTTGACGGAGGGCGAATGGACGCGCCTTGTGGAGGCGGGCGATATTCTCTCTAAGGCTGATTTGTACCTCGATGATTCCCCGGGCATTACGGTGCCGGAGATGAAAGCAAAAGTGCGTCGTTTAAAAGACGTTGATCTTGTCATCATCGACTACTTACAGCTGATGAACAGTGCAAAGCGCATTGATAACCGCGTGCAGGAAATTTCCGAGATCACGCGAAGCCTCAAGATCATGGCGAAAGAGCTGAATATCCCGGTTGTGACATTGGCGCAGCTTGCCCGTGCGGGTGAAAAGCGGCAGGAGCACCGTCCTGTACTTTCTGACCTGCGAGATTCCGGCTCCATCGAGCAGGACGCCGACATCGTGCTGTTCCTGTACCGAGACGCATACTACGCGAACGAAAAGGCTTCGCCCGAAGACGTGGACAAAAACAGTGCCGAGGTTATCGTGGCGAAAAACCGTCACGGCGATCTGCGCAGCGTGCCGCTGCACTGGCAGGGTGAGTTCATGCGCTTTACATCGCAGGAAGTTGTGCGTCATGAAAGCTGAGGACATCCTCGCCCGCGTGCGTTATGATCTGCCGGAGACGGGAAAAATTGTCGTGGGGCTTTCCGGTGGGGCGGATTCCGTGCTGCTGACGTATTTGCTTGTACAGGAGTACGGCGCGGAGCGTTTGCTTACGGTGCATGTGCACCATGGTATTCGGGGGGCGGAAGCCGACCGCGACGCGGAATTTGTGCAGGACTACTGTAAAGCACTTGAACTTCACTGCAAGGTGATCTATAAGGATATTCCCGCGCTTGCGGTCGTAAGCGGCGAGGGCGTGGAGGAATGCGCGCGGCGCGTGCGCTACGCGTGCTTTGCGGAGGAAGCAGGGGAAAACGGGTGCATCGCCACGGCGCACAACGCCGACGATAATGCCGAAACGCTGCTTTTGAACCTGACGCGCGGCATGGGGCCGCACGGTGCAGGGGGCATTCCGCCGCGGCGAGGCAGAATTTATCGCCCGATTTTGAACATTTCCCGCGCAGAGGTAGAATATCTCTGTAAAGTATATCAACTTGACTACGTGACGGACTCCACGAATTTGACGGTGGACTACACGCGCAATAAGCTGCGCCACAGCGTGCTGCCGGTGCTGAAGGACGTAAATCCGCAGATGACGCAGGCGACGTCCCGCTTTGCGGAGAGCATGCGGTTGCAGAATGAATTTGTGTTTGCGTGCGCGAATGAATTGCTCTGTAAAGCGAAAACGCCTTACGGGTATGACTTGAAAGCTTTGCGGAGCGCACACGAGGCGGTGCTGCGCGCGGCACTGGAACTGCTGTTATCGTCTTACGGGCGTCTCTCTTATGAGCACATTTGCAGGGCGGCGAGCTGCGTTTTCATGGGCGGCAGCCTCTCTTTGCCGGGGGACATCGTGCTGGAGGCGAAGCAGGACACGCTCACGGTGCGAAAAAACCGGGAGATAAAAGACCGGAATGTGTTTTCTGTTCCGCTGAGAGCGGGCGAAAACGTGCTTCCGAACGGGAAAACGCTGTTTGTGGAGAAAAAAATTCCCGAAAAAGAAGAAATCAACCGGAAAGTTCATAATTTGTTATTCCAAAACTTTTCGGATTGTGATAAAATTACGAATGTTCCGAGAGTACGGACGCGGCGCGCGGGCGATGTTTTCAGACCCGCAGGGCGCGGCGTGACGAAATCGGTCAAAAAAATCCTGAATGAACTGCGCATTCCGGCGGCGGCGCGCAACCGTTTGCTGCTGCTTGAAAAAGACGGTGAGATCATCTGGATCGAAGCGGTCGGCGCGGCGGAGGGCTATGCGGCAAAGCCGAATTTCCCGGCACTGGAGCTTACGGTGACGGACACGGCAGGCATAACCCGCATATAAAGCGGAAAGAATTTTGAGGAAAGGGTCATCCGAATGGAAAACACAATGTTAAACGATATCAAGGAAGTTTTGTACAGCGAAGCGTACATCGACAGCATGGTCAAGCGCGTGGGCGCGGAAATTTCCCGCGATTACGCCGATAAAAACCTGCTGCTTGTCAGCGTTTTGAAGGGTTCTGTCGTCTTTATGGCAGACCTTATGCGCGCCATTACAATTCCGGCCCGCATCGATTTCATGTGCGTTTCGAGCTACGGCTCCGGCACGAAGACCTCCGGCGTTGTCAAGATCATCAAGGACCTCGACATCAACCTGAAGGGCTATGATATCGTGATTGTTGAGGATATTCTCGACAGTGGCAAGACGCTGCACTACCTTGTAAACCTTTTGAAAAGCCGCGAGCCGAACAGCATTGAGATCTGCACGCTGTTCGATAAGCCGGAGCGCCGCGAGGTGGAGGTCTACGCAAAATACAAGGGCTGCGATATTCCCGATGCGTTCATCGTGGGCTACGGTCTCGATTTTGATGAGAAGTACAGAAACCTGCCGTTTGTCGGCGTTTTGAAACCTGAAGTCTACGGTGAAGTCTAAACTTCCGTTTTGATAAAAAAGTTTCTGTTTCTATTTAAAGATACACTTTGTATCCAATTTGATTTCCGGGAGGTCGGAACTTGAACAGCAACAACAAAAAAATCATTCGCAATCTTTTGATCTACCTCGGCATTCCGATTTTGCTCGTCGTGCTGCTTTTGCTTCTGTTTGACCGCGGGGCAGACCAGACGGGGCTGAAATACTCCGATGTGCTGCCTTACTTTGAAGACGGCAAGGTGAGCGCATACTCGCTGAACCTGGGCACGGGCGAGATGAAGCTGACCGTGACAGAGGACAGCAGCAAAAAGGAATCCGTTGTGCGCTACACGGTGCCGAACGTGAACCTGTTCTACAACGACGTTTCGGACTACATCAAGTCGTATAACGAGGAACATCCGAATAACCGCATGACGCAGGATGTCATCCGCCCGGCGGAGACGAGCTGGCTTGTCAGCCTCATTCCGACGTTGCTGATGATCGCGCTGCTTGTGGCGTTCTGGGTATTCATGATGAAGCGCATGGGCGGCGGCGGAGCCGGAAACCAGATGAATTTCGGCAAAGCGAAAGTCAAGCAAATAAACGACGAAAAGCGCCGCACGACGTTTGCGGACGTGGCGGGCGCGGACGAAGAAAAGGAAGAGCTGCGCGAAATTGTGGAGTTCTTAAAACGTCCGAATAAGTATAACGAGCTCGGTGCGCGCATTCCGAAGGGCGTGCTGCTCGTTGGCCCTCCGGGCACCGGTAAAACGCTTTTGGCGCGCGCCGTTGCAGGCGAGGCCGGTGTGCCGTTCTTCTCCATTTCGGGTTCCGACTTCGTGGAGATGTTCGTCGGCGTCGGTGCATCGCGTGTGCGTGACCTGTTCGACAAAGCCAAGAAAAACCACCCGTGCATCATCTTCATCGATGAAATCGATGCCGTGGGCCGCCAGCGCGGTGCGGGTCTCGGCGGCGGCCACGACGAACGTGAGCAGACGCTGAACCAGCTGCTCGTTGAGATGGACGGCTTCGGCGCGAACGAGGGTGTCATCATGATTGCGGCAACGAACCGCCCGGATATTCTGGACCCGGCTTTGATGCGTCCCGGCCGTTTCGACCGCCAGGTGATGGTGGGCTATCCGGATGTGCGCGGCAGAGAGGATATTCTGCGCGTACACGCAAAGGGCAAGCCGCTTGCACCGGATGTTGACCTTTCCACCATTGCAAAATCCACCGCCGGCTTTACCGGTGCAGACCTTGAGAACCTCTTAAACGAAGCGGCACTGCTTGCGGCCCGCAAGGACCACAAGTCCATCACGATGGAGGAAATCGAGGAAGCGACGATCAAGGTCGTTGTCGGCACCGAAAAGAAGAGCCGCGTGATGACGACCAAAGAGAAGAAGCTGACCGCGTACCACGAGGCAGGACACGCCATTGCGACGTACTTCTGCGATTCGCAGGACCCGGTGCACCAGATTTCCATCATTCCGCGCGGCATGGCAGGCGGCTACACGATGCACCTGCCGACGGAGGATAAGTCCTACCAGAGCCGCAACGAGATGCGCGAGGAGCTCATCGTGCTGCTGGGCGGCCGTGTGGCGGAAGCCTTGGTGCTTGACGATATTTCCACGGGCGCATCGAACGACATTGAGCGCGCCACGAAGATCGTCCGCGCGATGGTCACAAAGTACGGCATGAGCGACCGTCTTGGTCCGATTACGTACGGTGCGGACAGCAGCAATCCGTTCCTCGGCAAGGAGATGGGTCATGTCTCGAACTATTCCGAGGAGACCGCCGCGGAGATTGACGAGGAGATTAAGTCCATCATCTGCGACGCATACGATAAGACGAAGAAGGTGCTCTCCGAACACATTGACCTGCTGCACCGTTTGGCGGGTGTGCTGTTTGAGCGCGAAAAGCTGGACGCCGACGAGTTCCTTGACGTGATGAACGGCAAGCTGCTGCCGAGCGCACAGACTGCCGCTGCGGGCATCATCCCGGCAGAAGCGGCAGCGCCGGAAACGACAGAGCTGCCGACCGAAGCGCAGACGGAACCGGAAGCGAACACGAACGAATAAATTTTTGACGAAAGGGAATGTGCTCATTTGCATTCCCTTTACGTTTGTTTATGGGCAATCCCGTGCGGGTATTATTTTGCCCGCTTGAGGAAAGGAACATGGTGAATGGCTAAAAAGCAAACCTACGGCAACGACAGCATCAAAAGTCTGAAGGGCGCGGACCGTGTACGTCTGCGTCCGGCGGTCATATTCGGCTCAGACGGTCTCGACGGCTGCGAGCACGCGATTTTCGAGATCCTCTCGAACTCCATTGATGAGGCGCGCCAGGGCTACGGCAAGGAGATCACCGTCACGCGCTATGCCGACCATTCCGTTGAGGTGGAAGACCACGGCCGCGGCATCCCGGTGGATTACAACAAGCGTGAGGAGCGCTACAACTGGGAGCTTGTGTTCTGCGAGATGTATGCGGGCGGCAAGTATAACAACAATGACGGCGGCAACTACGATTACGCGCTGGGCTTGAATGGTCTCGGTCTGTGCGCTACGCAGTATGCCTCCGAATACATGGACGCGGATATTCGCTACGACGGCTTCCGCTATACGCTGCACTTTGAGCACGGTGAGAACGTAGGCGGACTCAATAAGGAGCCTTACGGCAAGAAGACCACGGGCTCGCGCATCCGCTGGAAGCCGGATATCAAGGTGTTTACGGACATTGACGTGCCGGCGGACTATTACACGGACATCATCAAGCGGCAGGCCATCGTCAACGCGGGCGTGAAGTTTATTTTCAAAAATGAAGTTTCGCCGCGCAAATTCGAGACGACGGAATTCTGCTACGAAAACGGCATTTTAGATCATGTGCGCGAGCTGGTGGGCGAAGATGCGCTGACCTCCGTGCAGTTCTGGCAGTCCGAAAAGCGCGTGCGCGACCGCGAAGACCTGCCGCTTTACAATGTGAAGATCAACGCCGCGGTAGCATTTTCCAACCGCGTGCATTTGACGGAATACTACCACAACTCGAGCTGGCTGGAATACGGCGGCGCGCCGGACAAGGCCGTGCAGAACGCGTTCGTGTACCAGATTGACGCGTATTTGAAGCAGAACGGCAAGTATAATAAATCCGAAAGCAAAATTAAATTTCAGGACGTGGAGGATTGCCTTGTTATCGTCATGTCCTCGTTCTCCACGATGACCTCCTATGAGAACCAGACAAAGAAGGCCATCAACAACAAGGGTATTCAGGAAGCGATGGTGGAGATGCTCCGCCATAATCTCGAAATTTATTTCATCGAAAACCCCATTGAGGCGGAGAAAATCGGCGCACAGGTGCTTATCAACAAGCGCTCCCGCGAGGATGCCGAAAAAACGCGCCTTAACTTAAAGGGCAAGCTGACGGCCAAAATGGATATCACGGGGCGCGTGGCGAAGTTTGTGGACTGCCGCAGCAAGGATGTTTCCGAGCGTGAGATTTTTATCGTGGAGGGCGATTCCGCTCTCGGTGCGGTCAAGCAGGCGCGCGACCCGAACTATCAGGCCGTGATGCCGATCCGCGGCAAAATTCTGAACTGCCTGAAAGCGGATTACGACAAGATTTTCAAAAGTGAGATCATCACCGATCTCATTAAGGTGCTCGGCTGCGGCGTGCAGGTAAAGTCGAAGGCGAACAAGTCCATTGCGTCGTTCGACATCAACGCGCTGCGCTGGAGCAAGATTATCCTGTGCACCGATGCCGACGTGGACGGCTTCCAGATCCGCACGCTGCTGCTGACGATGCTGTACCGTTTGACGCCGCAGCTCATCGAAGAGCACAAGGTGTTCATTGCGGAATCGCCGCTTTATGAAATTACGGCGAAGGACAAGACGTATTTTGCGTACAACGAGCGCGAAAAGGACGAGTTTTTGACGCAGCTTGAGGGCCAGAAGTTTACGATTCAGCGCTCGAAAGGTCTGGGTGAAAACGACCCGGACATGATGAACCTGACGACGATGAACCCGAAAACGCGCAGGCTGATTCAGGTGAAGCCCGGCGATGCCGAAATGACGGCGCAGATGTTTGATATCCTGCTGGGCGATAATCTTACGGGCCGTAAGGACTACATTGCGGCCCACGGCAGCGAGTACCTCGATGACCTCGATATTTCTTAAAGCTCTGACGAAAGGAAGCGTAAAGCATGGCAAGAAAAAAACAGCCGAAAAGAGAAAATACGCCGAAGATGCAGGGCTTTATTGCGGGCGCGGGTGAAATTCAGGCGCAGGACATCAACGACACGCTGCGGCAGAACTACATGCCGTATGCGATGAGCGTTATTATGTCCCGTGCCATCCCGGAGATTGACGGCTTTAAGCCCTCGCACAGAAAGCTTCTCTATACGATGTACAAAATGAACCTGCTCGGCTCGGCGCGCACGAAAAGCGCGAACATCGTCGGTCAGACGATGAAGCTGAACCCACATGGCGACAGAGCGATTTACGACACGATGGTGCGCCTTTCCCGCGGCTACGAGGCGCTTTTGCACCCCTATGTAGACTCTAAGGGCAACTTCGGTAAGTTTTATTCCCGTGACATGGCGTGGGCGGCTTCCCGTTACACGGAAGCGCGCCTTGACCCCATCTGCCGCGAGCTGTTCCGCGATATCGACAAGGACACCGTGGATTTTGTCGACAATTACGACAGTACGATGAAAGAGCCAACGCTGCTGCCGGCGGCGTTCCCCTCGGTGCTCGTCAACGCAAACACGGGCATTGCGGTCGGCATGGCGTCGTCCATTTGCCCGTTTAACCTCGCCGAAGTGTGCACCACGGCGGCGGAGCTCATCCGTGACCCGAAGCATGACATTTTTACGACGATGCAGGCGCCGGACTTCCCGGGCGGCGGGCAGATTATTTTCGACCGCGCGGCGATGGAGCAGATCTACAAAACAGGCCGCGGCAGCATCAAGGTGCGCTCGCGCTACACGTATGATAAATCCGCAAACTGCATCGATATTACCCAGATCCCGCCGACAACGACCATTGAAGCCATTGTGGAAAAGGTCATCGACCTTGTGAAGCAGGGCAAGGTGAAGGAAATCACCGACATTCGAGACGAGACGGGTCTGGACGGACTCAAGATCACGATCGACTTGAAGCGCGGCGCAGACCCCGATAAGCTGATGCAGCGGTTGTTCCGCATGACGACGCTGGAGGACAGCTTCTCCTGCAATTTTAATGTGCTCATCGCGGGCGTTCCGCGTGTGCTGGGTGTGCGTGAGCTCTTTGAGGAGTGGACGGCGTTCAGAATTGAATGCGTCCGCCGCAGAACGCACTACGACCTCACGAAGAAGAAAGAGAAGCTGCATCTGCTCTACGGCCTCAAGGCAATCTTACTCGACATCGATAAAGCCGTGCGCATTGTGCGTGAGACCGAGGAAGAAAGCGAAGTTGTGCCGAACCTCATGATCGGCTTTGGCATCGACGAAATTCAGGCCGAATATGTAGCGGAAATCCGTTTGCGCCATTTAAACCGCGAGTTCATCTTAAAGCGCACCGAAGAGGTGAACAGCTTAGAGGAAGAAATTCGTGACCTTGAGGCAATTTTGGCTTCAAAAACGCGCATTAAGACGATTATTGTGCGCGAGCTGAATGAAATCGCGCAGAAGTACGGCCAGCCGCGCCGCAGCCATATTTTGTACGCGGAGGAAATTGCCGAGGAAGAGCCCGTGGAGACTGTGCCGGATTACCCGGTGAACCTGTTTTTCACGAAAGAAGGCTACTTTAAGAAGATCACCCCGCTTTCCCTGCGCATGGGCGGCGACCAAAAGCTGAAAGAGGGCGACGAGATCGCCCAACAGATGGAATCGACAAACGCGGCAGAGCTTTTGTTCTTCTCCGACAAAGCGCAGGTCTATAAGCTGAAAGCGGCGGATTTTGCCGACACCAAAGCGAGCGTGATGGGCGAATATGTGCCTGCGCGCGTGCAGATGGACGAGGGCGAAAGCGCTGCGTACATGGCTGTAACGACCGACTTTAAGGGCTATATGCTGTTTGTTTTCGATAACGGCAAGGTCGCCAAGGTGGAACTCTCCGCCTATTACACGAAGACGAACCGCAGAAAGCTCATTAACGCGTATTCCGACAAGGCCCCGCTTGCGGCGGCGCTGCAAATTTTGGAAGACTGCGATGTGCTGCTGATGTCCTCAAGCGGCAGACGACTGCTCATGAACACGGCGCTCATCGCCCCGAAGACGACGAAAAGCACGCAGGGCGTGGCGGTGATGAACCTGAAAAAAGGCCAACGCATTACGGACGCGCATATCTACCAAGAAGACGAGCTGCAGAACCCGTCGCGGTACAGAAAGAAGATTCCGGCGCTCGGCGCACTGCCGAACGGAGAGGAAGGCGGCGAGCAGATTTCGCTGTAAAAAATCAGCCCTCCGGCAAGACCGTTTGGCGTTCCGTTTGTGCAGGCGTGTGGCCTGCGCGGCGGAGCGTTCAGTCCTACTGAAGGGCGGGCAGCATACAGTCCGCACCATGGACTGCGCCGCCCGCCCGGGAAAGACCCCGCTCGTGTGACGCGAAAGTGCGGTTTTGCCGCACGGTCCGTTTTGGCGCGCACAAACGCCTGACTGTGACTGCCTTGGTATCAGTATGGACGTAGGACGGCGGAATATGCAGGAAAAAAGCAAAAAATTCTGTTGCAAAATCCCGCTTTGTATGGTATCATAATTAAGCTACGAATAAAATTAGCGTTAAGTCTCTTGAAGAGGAGGTAAAATATATGGGTGCTGTTGAAATTATTTTCGGTATCGTTCTGCTTCTTTTCGCACTGGCGATCATCATTGTCGTACTGTTGCAGGAAGGTCATCAGCAGAGCCTCGGCGCGATTACCGGCGGCGCGGATACGTTCCTTTCCAAGAATAAGGCGCGTTCCATGGATGCGTTCCTTGCTCGTTGGACAAAGTTCATTGCGATCGGCTTCTTTGTGCTGGTCCTTGTGATCAACATCATTATGTATTTCACAAAGTAAGTAAATACTTGCGGAAATGCGCCTCGCTTTTCGATGGGTCTCCATTCGGAATGCGGGGCTTTTGTTTTTATAAATCAGGCTTTAGGAGGGAATATCATGTTTGAAGAGATTGAACGCCTCACCCGCGCGCTGTGCGCAGAGCACGGCACATCCGGCTGTGAGGGCGACGTGTTCAAAGTTGCGAAAAAGGAGCTCGGCTTCTGCAAAGAGGTGTGTGAGAACGAGCTTGGCGGCGTTGTGGGCATTTTCGGCGATTTGAGTTCTAAGCGCCGCATTTTGCTGGACGCGCACATTGACCAGATCGGTATGATCGTGACGGACATTGACGAAAACGGCTTTCTGCATGTGACGAATGTGGGCGGTGTGGACCGCCGCACGCTGCCGGGCAGCCCCGTTACCGTGTTCGGCACGGAGACCGTCACGGGCATCGGCTGCACGCTGCCGCCGCACCTTGCAAAGGGCGATGATAAGATAAAGCCCGTTGCGGAGCAGTGCATTGACTTAGGGCTTCCGAAAGAGGAAGTGGAGAAGCTCGTCGCTGTCGGCGACCGCGCCGCACTGACGCGCCCGCTGAAAAAGCTCATGGGCAACCGCATCACGGGCACGGCGCTCGACGACCGTGCGGGCTGCGCGTGCGTCATCCGCGCCGCACAGCTTGCAAATGAACAGAACCCCGATTGCTGCGTTATGGTGCTGTGCTCCACAAAAGAGGAGGTCGGCGGGCAGGGCGCGCAGGTCTCTGCGTATGCACTTGAGCCCACCGAGGCCATTGCCGTGGACGTTTCATTCGCAAAGCAGCCGGACGCGGAGAACATGCTTACCGCAGAGCTCGGCAAAGGGCCGATGATCGGCTTCTCCGCGGCGCTGGACAGAAAAATCAGCAAAAAGCTTGTCGAGCTCGCAAAGCGCGAAAATATCCCGTATCAGTTGGAAGCCATGGGCGGCAGAACGGGTACGAACTGCGACGAGATCAGCACCACCCGCGGCGGCGTGCGCACGGGGCTCATCTCCGTGCCGCAGCGCAACATGCACACCCCGGCGGAGGTCTGCGATTTTGAGGATATGGAGAACATCGCAAAGCTCATCGCGGCGTATATCACGGATAAGGAGGCGCAGCCGAATGCTTAACTATGAAATTCTGGAAAAGCTTACCCGCACCATCGGTGTTTCCGGCGAGGAAGACGATGTGCGCAGCGTGATCTTAAGTGAAATTGAGCCGTATGCGGACGAGATTCACATTTCGCCGCTCGGCAACATTCTGGCGTTTAAAAAGGGCGAAAAGCGTCCCGAGAAGAAGCTGATGCTCTGCGCTCACATGGACGAAGTGGGCTTTGTCATCACAAACATTACGGAAAACGGCCTTTTGAAGTTCACGACGGTCGGCAATATCCGGCCGGAGGTGCTCTCCGGCCGTGATGTGCTGGTGGGCGGCAAAACGCCGGGTGTCATCTGCGCAAAGCCGGTGCATTTGCTCAAGGGCGATGAATTTGAAAAGCCCGTGCCCGTGAACGAACTTGCCATCGACATCGGCGCAGATACACGTGAGCAAGCCGAGACATTGGTGCAGATTGGCGACAACGCGTGCTTTGTGCCGTTCTTTGAGCACGTGCACGGTACGGTGAAGGCGAAGGCGCTCGATGACCGCGTGGGCTGCTTTGCGCTTATCACGCTGATGCAGCGCCCGCTCGAATACGACACGTATTTCGTCTTCTCCACGCAGGAGGAGATTGGCCTGCGCGGCGCGGGCACGGCGGCGTATATTCTGGAGCCCGATGCGGCGCTTGTGCTGGAGGGCACAACGGCGGGCGATATTCCCGGCGTGAGCCCGACGGACGCAGCATGCAAAATGGGCGACGGCGCAGTCATTTCCCTTACGGATATGCGTACCGTTTACCCGAAGGATTATTTCCGCCGCGCGATGGCGCTCGGTAAAGAAAACAATATTCCGGTGCAGCCGAAGACCGTGCGCGCCGGCGGCACAGACGCGGGCACCATTCACGTTTCCCGCGGCGGCGTGAAGACGCTGACAATCTCGCACCCGTGCCGCTATATCCACAGCGCGATCGCGATGACGACCGAAAAGGACATAGAGGCTGTTATTGACCTGACGGCGCTGATGATGGCGGAAATTTCCGGCGGCAAGCTGTAATGATCCGTCTTGCGGAAAATTTGGAAGCGCTCTCTATGCCGTGCGGAAGCTCGCCGTTTGGCTGCCAGATCCGCTCTAAAGCGCAGGCGTATGGCTTCCGTCAGTCGTTCGCGCAGTTTTGGACGGACGGGGAAGCCGCCTACGGAAAAACGGACGGCTCCGTCTGCATTGCGGGGGAGATCACCGACGCGGACGAAGCGCGTGCGTTTTTGAGTGCGGTGGGCACAAACGAAGTTGTGTGCAGCGCGGAGAATGCCGAAAAGCTGGGGCTGAACATCACCGAAAGCGGCGCAATTTTGCAAAAAGTGCTGCGAAATGAGACTGTGCATCCTGCGGAGGAAATTTCTCCGAGAGAGATTTATGCTGTGTTGCAAGCAAACGGCATGGTGGGGGAGTTCGAGCCGTTTTATCTCGATTTATCCCACCGCATGCGGCACGGCACGGTGCGCTGCGCGGGTGTTTCGGCAGATGGGAAGACCGTCGCCGTGGCTGCAGCAGTGCTCGGCGAAAGCGCGAGCCTCATTTCTGCTGTGGCGGTGCTGCCGAAATTTCACCGCAGGGGGCTTGGCACGGCGGTTGTCCGAAAAATGGAGCGAATGCTGCCGAGCGGCACGGTGTATATCCTGCGCGAAGAAAGCAAAAACGAGGCGTTTTATGACGCTTTGGACTATAAACCGTGCGGCGCATGGGCGCAGGGAAAATTATGCAATTAAAATAATTCAGATAAAGGAAGGCTTTTGCGTTTGCGAAAGCGGGTTTACTATGTACGAGTTTTTTAAAGTTGATGACCGCGTGCTGAAGGCGGCGGAGGAAGCGGAGCAGAAGGCTGCGCCGTACCTTGCGAAAATTTCCGAAACACAGCGGTATAATCAGGAGAAGATGCAGGCTGCGTTCATGCAGGCAGGTGTCAGCGAGAGCCACTTTGTGGCAACGACAGGCTACGGCTATGGCGACCGCGGCCGTGACGTGCTGGACGAAGTGTACGCGCGTGCCCTCGGTGCGGAGGACGCGCTGTGCCGCTATAATTTTGTCAGCGGCACGCATACGCTTACCGTAGCGCTTTTTGGCGTTCTGCGCCCGGGCGATACGATGCTGAGCGTTACCGGCATGCCGTATGATACGCTGCGCGGCGTGATCGGCATTACGGGCGACGGCAACGGCTCATTAAAGGAGTTTGGCATAAACTACGAGCAGCTTGACCTGCTGCCGGACGGCACGCCTGACTATGACGGCATGGAGACGGCCATCACGCCGAAGCACCGCATGGTGTACATTCAGCGCTCCCGCGGGTACAGCCTGCGCCCGTCCCTGACGGTGGAGGAGATCGAGCGCATTGTAAAGATCGCAAAGCGCCGTGCGCCGGACTGCATTGTCATGGTGGATAACTGCTACGGCGAGTATGTGCAGAAAATGGAGCCGACGGCTGTGGGCGCAGACCTTATGGCGGGTTCGCTCATCAAAAATCCGGGCGGCGGCATTGCGCCGACGGGCGGCTACATTGCAGGCCGCCGCGACCTTATTGAAAGCTGCGCGTATCGCCTGACGACCCCGGGTACGGGTCGTGAGATCGGCTGCACGCTCGGCAACAACCGCGAGCTTTTCATGGGCACGTTCCACGCGCCGAACGTCACGGGTGAAGCCTTAAAGACCGCTGTGTTCACGGCGGCGCTGTTTGAGGGCTTCGGCTTTGACGTGACCCCGCGCTACGATGAGCCGCGCGCGGATATTATTCAGGCGGTGCAGCTGCGCGAGCGCGAGGCGCTGTGCGCATTTATCCGCGGCATTCAGCAGGGCGCGCCGGTCGATTCCTTCGTTGTGCCGGAGCCGAGCCCCATGCCGGGCTACGACTGCGACGTCATCATGGCGTCCGGCTCGTTCACGTTTGGCTCGTCCATTGAGCTTTCTGCGGACGCACCGCTGCGTGAGCCGTTTGCGGCATGGATGCAGGGCGGTGTGAACTTCAACAGCGGCCGCCTCGGTGCGATTTTGGCGGCACAGTCCATGCTGAACGCGGGCTTTTTGAATCTCTAAATTATAAATTTTCGGCGGCAGGCTTCGGTTTGCCGCTTTTTTTGTTGTCAATTTATCCGGAAGATAAAACTTTTATCTTCCTTTTTGAATAAAACCGTGCTATACTTTTTTCAACAACTTTTTAGGGGTGTTACCATGAGAGACAGAAAAAAGGCGCAGGCTTTGGCGCACGAGCTTGTTTCCAAAATGACGATAGAGGAACGCGCTTCACAGCTGAAATTTGATGCGCCGCCCATTGAACGGCTGGGCGTTCCGGCGTACAACTGGTGGAACGAAGCGCTGCACGGCGTGGCACGCGCCGGCACGGCGACGATGTTTCCGCAGCCCGTTGCCATGGCGAGCATGTTTGACCCGGAGATGATCCGAAAAATCGGCGATGTCGTTGCGACGGAGGCCCGCGCGAAGTATAACGAAGCTTCTAAGCACGGCGACCGCGATATTTATAAGGGCCTCACGTTTTGGTCGCCGAATATCAACCTGTTCCGCGACCCGCGCTGGGGCAGAGGGCAGGAGACGTACAGCGAAGACCCGTACCTCACGGCGCGGCTCGGCGTGGCGTACATCAAGGGCTTGCAGGGTGACGGGAAATATTTGAAGGTTGCGGCGTGCGCGAAGCACTATGCTGTGCACAGCGGCCCGGAGGCCATTCGCCACGAATTTGACGCCGAGGTGAGCCAGAAGGATTTGTGGGAGACGTATCTGCCCGCGTTTGAAGCCGCTGTGAAAGAGGGCGAAGTGGAGGCCGTGATGGGCGCATACAACCGCACGCTCGGCGAGCCGTGCTGCGGCAGTGACCTGCTCATCCGCAAAATTCTGCGCGGCAAGTGGGGCTTTCAGGGACACTTTGTCTCCGACTGCTGGGCGATTTCCGATTTTCACCTGCACCACCACATCACGACCACCGCGCCGGAATCCGCTGCGCTTGCCATTAAGATGGGCTGTGACGTAAACTGCGGCAACACATATCTGCATTTGCTGCGCGCGCTCGAGGACGGGCTCATCACCGAGGACGACATCACGACGGCGGCGGAGCGGCTCTTTACCACGCGTTTTATGCTCGGCGAGTTTGACGAGAACTGCGAATACAACTCCATTCCCTATGAGGTCGTGGAGTGCCCGGAGCATTTGGCGCTCAGCGAGGAAGCCGCGCGCAGAAGCGTTGTGCTGCTGAAAAACGACGGCATTTTGCCGCTTGATAAAGCGAAAATCAAGACGATTGGCGTCATCGGCCCGAATGCGAACGACCGCATGGCGCTCATCGGCAACTACCACGGCACGGCGTCAAGATATATCACGGTGCTGGAGGGCATCCAGGACTATGTAGGCGACGACGTGCGCGTGCTGTACGCCGAGGGTTGCCACCTCTGCAAAGACCGCGTGGAGGGGCTGGGCCTGCCCGGCGACCGCCTTTCCGAAGCCGAGACCGTGGCGGAGCACAGCGACGTTGTGGTGCTGGTGACGGGCCTCAATGAAAATCTTGAGGGCGAGGAGATGGACCAGAGCAATTCTGTCGGCTCCGGCGACAAGGCGAATTTGCTGCTGCCCGCACCGCAGAGAAAGCTGATGGAGGTTGTCGCGAAGATCGGCAAGCCCGTCATTCTCATCAATATGACCGGCAGCGCCATGGATTTGCGCTTTGCGGAGGAAAGCTTCTCCGCCGTAGTGCAGGGCTGGTACCCGGGTGCACGCGGCGGCAAGGCGATTGCGGAGCTTTTGTTCGGCAAGTATTCCTTCAGCGGCAAGCTGCCCGTGACGTTTTATAACGACTCCGACGAGCTGCCCGCGTTTACGGATTACGCGATGGAAAACCGCACGTACCGCTACTTTACGGGCGGCGTGCTGTATCCGTTCGGCTATGGCCTCACTTACGGTAAAACGGAAGTGACGAAAGCCGAAATGCGTGATGACGGCGAGCACTATACGATTACGGCGACGGTCAAAAATGAGGGCTGTGCCGTGCATGAGATTTTGCAGGTCTATGTGCGTGACAATGAATCAAAATTCGCGGTGCGCAACCACAGCCTTTGTGCGTTTAAGGCGGTTTCACTCGGTGCAAATGAGACGTGTGACGTCGAGATCACCGTGCCGAAGACCGCGCTTGAAATTGTGGACGACACCGGCACGCGCCGCGTAGACAGCCGCAGCTTCACGTTCTTCGTCGGCACCTCGCAGCCGGATGACCGCAGCGCGGAGCTGCTTGGTACCCGCCCGGTTGCGGTAGAACTCAAGCTGTAATAAAGTAAATGCAAACGACCCTTTCGCGGCAATTTGCCCACCGAAGGGGTCGTTTTGTCTGTGATTTTTTAAGGCTTTCCATTTACAAAATTTACCGAAAGTTGTATACTGATACTGCTATTTTTTAATTCGGAAAGGCAAAAGTATGGCTGCAGATATAAAGAAAAACGATGATTTTTCAAAGGGACCGATTTCTAAAACGATCCTGCGCCTTGCGGTGCCGATGGTGCTGGCGCAGTTTGTGAACGTCTTATATAATATCGTAGACCGCATGTATATCGGGCATATTTCCGATACATCGGTGGATGCGCTGACGGGCGTCGGCGTGACGTTTCCGATTTTACTGATGGTGACGGCGTTTGCGAATTTATTCGGCACAGGCGGCACGCCGTTGTTTTCTATGGCGCGCGGTGCGGCACAGCAGGGCGGCGAAGAGGGCGAAAAGCAGCGTGAGCGCGCCGCAGACGTGATGAACAACACGTTCTCGATGCTCGTCATTACGGGCGTAATTTTGTGCATTGCGGTGCTGCTCATCAAAAAGCCGGTGCTGTATCTCTTCGGCGCGAGCGACGCGACGTACCCTTATGCGGACAGCTATCTTTCGGTTTACATGCTCGGCAGCGTATTCATGATGGTCTCGCTTGGCATGAACGGGTTCATCAATGCGCAAGGCTTTGCGAACCGCGGCATGCTGACGGTCGTTATCGGCGCAGTGGTGAACATTGCGCTTGACCCGCTGTTTATTTTTGTGTTCGACATGGGTGTGCAGGGCGCGGCGCTTGCAACGGTGCTTTCGCAGCTCGTTTCCGCCGTGTGGGTGGTGCGCTTCCTGCTCGGGAAGCGTACGCTGTTTCGTTTGGAGTTAAAGCGCATGCGCCCGCAGGCAAAGCTCATCGGCAAGATCACCTCGCTTGGTATTTCGGGCTTTATCATGGGCTTTACGTCGAGCGCTGTGCAGGTGGCGTGCAACGCGATGCTCTCGCAACACGGAGGTGACCTGTTCGTCGCGGTCATGACGGTCATCAACTCCATTCGCGAAGTGACATATACGCCGGTAAACGGTGTGACATCTGCCGCGGCGCCGGTGGTCAGCTTCAACTACGGCGCACAGAAATATAAGCGCGTGCGCGGCGTGATTGTGTTCACGACGGTCGTTTCATTCAGCTATATGGTGCTTGTATGGCTCGTGCTAAGGCTGTTCCCACACGTGTTTATTCAGCTTTTTAACGGCGACCCGCAGTTACTCGAAACATGCACGCACGCCATGCACATTTATTTCTTCGGGTGCTTTATGATGGCGCTGCAAATGTCGGCGCAGTCTGTTGTGCAGGCGATGGGTCGCGCAAAGCAGGCGATTTTCTTTTCACTGCTCCGCAAGGTCATCATCGTCATTCCGTTGACGTTTTTGCTGCCGCAGATCCCCGCTGTCGGTGTGGACGGTGTGTTCTGGGCGGAGGTTATCTCGAACTTTGTGGGCGGCGGCGCGTGCTACATTACGATGCTGTGCACCGTCTGGCGCGAATTAAAACACAAAGAAATGGGCGAGCTTGCACAGGCGAAAAAGTAAAAAGAACGGAGCCGCGCATGGGGGATAAACCTGTGCGGCTCCGTTTTTTGTATGCGGTTTATTCAGCGGTGTCGGGTGAGGGGGCGGTGCTTTCTGTGCCGCTTGCATCGCTTTCGGAAGCGGTCGGCTCTGCGGCGGGGTAAGCGAACTCGCCCAGCACATCGCCGGTCGTTTCGTCTTTTACGGTGAAGTGCACCGTGAAGCTTTCTGCGTCCTCGCCCGTAAACGCTGCGTAGAGCAGCGCGGGAATGTACACGGCCTGCGCAGCGGCGTTGTCGCGCTCCGGTTTATACAGGTCTTTGGTGCTCAGAATTTCGGCGCTGCGGCCGTCTTCGGAAAGCGTGACGCTTTTTATAAACGGCCATGTGCCGTCCTCCGGCAAAGCGATGATCTGCTCGTGCAGACTTTCCTTCAGCGCGGCGCAGACGGCATCGCGCTCGTCTTTTGTCATTTCTACCGTGCAGGAGCCGTCATCATTTGTGGTGACGTTTGTAAGCCCCAGCCGGTGCGCCGCGGCGGTGATGTCGAGCCCTGTGCGGCGCAGGGTGTCCTTGGAGATATGTACGGTGTAATCCCGCTGCGGTTCGGAAGACGCGGCGGCAGGCGCTTCGCTTGCCGTTTCGGTCTGCCCGCCGCACGATGCCGAGGAAAGGATGAGTGCCGCCGCGAGCAGAAGCGCCGCCAAAAGCCGTTTTGCGTTTCTCATTTTGAACACCTCTTTATGAGCTTATCTTAAACTATATCATACCGTATTCGGCGAAAAAAGTCAAAAGAATCAAAAAGCTGTTCAAAGTCGGAACTTTTTCACAAAAATATGTGGAAACAGAAGAAAAAACATGGTATACTGAAACCGATCATGCAGGGAATGGGGGGATCCGATTGACCGGTGCGATTTTAGGAGACATTGCCGGCTCGCGGTTTGAGTTCAGCAAACCGAGCGGTTTCAACTATAAAAAGGTGGAGCTTTTTGGGAACAACTGTTTTTTCACGGACGATACGGTGCTGACCATCGCGACGAAATACGCGCTTTTAAATGACATCAGCTATGCAAAGGCTTATGGCAAATTCGGGCGTATGTACAGAGGCGTGGGGTACGGCACGATGTTTCAGCGCTGGCTGGACGGACATGCCGAAACGGGCTACGGCAGCTTCGGCAACGGCGCGGCCATGCGCGTCAGCTACATCGCTTACCACTTTGATACGCTGGAAAAGGTGGAGGAAGAAGCGAAAAACAGCGCCATGTGCACACACAACCACATAGAGGGCCTGAAAGCCGCCGTTGCGACCGCGGGGCTCATTTACCTTGCGCTGCACGGCGAGCGCAAAAAGGACCTGAAAAAATACTTTAACAAAGAGTTTGAATACCCCGTGCATAAGCCGCTGTGGGCGTACCGGCCGAAGGCGAAGTTTGATGCTACGGCGGAGGGAACGATGCCGCTTGCGTTCCGCTGCTTTATGGAAAGCGAGGATTGGGAAAGCTGCATCCGCAATGTGTTCAGCGTGAAGTGCGACACCGATACCGTGGCGTGCATTGCGGGCGGCATTGCGGGCGCATACTATAAGCGGACGGTGGAAAACGAAAAGGATCTTTTAAAACGCTACCTTATTAAGCCCGATAAGCGCAAGGTCGGCGAGTTTGACCGCTTTTTATACGATTGGGCTACAAAGTAACATTTCCGCATATATTTGAATTTCGGTTTTGAAAAACCGCCTGTGTTTTTTTGAAGCGGGCGGAGCGACGCAGGGATCAACGCGATTTTTAAGGGAAAGGGTTTATCAGAATATGATTATTGACACATATCAGTCCGGCGCCGTGATGCGTATTTTGCAAAGCGGCAAGATTTACCGCGCAAGCCCCAGTATTTCGTTTAAGAAGGAGTACGCCGCGCTCATCGATATGCTCGACCTGCACTGCGAGTGCCCCATATTCGGCGTGGTGCGCGGCAGAAAGCAGAATACCGGCGGACGCGTTTCGGATGCGGTGCGCATCCGTCTCAATGTTCCGCGCGAATACGTGAAGCTGACTGAGTACACCGACTGGGCGGATTTTCTCGACAACTTCAAATACACGAACCCGAACGATTATTCCACCATCATCGTCGGCAGCTTGGATGTGAAGTCTTCGGATCATCTCCGTGTGGTGGAGAGCCTTAAGCACCAGCGGCATCTGTTCCAGTACAAAATGCCGCAGGCGATTTTGGAGTATATTGACCCGAAATGGGTGGTACGGTATAAAGTCATCACAAACACAAGAGAGCAGGAGGACCGCAAGGAGCACCGGCTCAATTTCTTCCGTTGGTAAGGAGGGCTTGAACTTGAAAATCGGTCAATACATTTTATCGCTTGACCAGGGCACGACCAGTTCGCGCGCCGTGTTGTTTGACGCTTTGGGCGGCATTGCGGGCATGGGACAGCGCGAATTTACGCAGATTTACCCGCAGCCCGGCTATGTGGAGCACGATGCCGTGGAGATCTTGCAGACGCAGCTTTACGCCATGCGGCAGGCGGTGCATGAGGCGGAGATCACCGCGGAGGACATCGCTGCTATCAGCATCACGAATCAAAGAGAGACCACCGTGGCGTGGGACAGCGAGACGGGTATCCCGATCTGCAACGCCATTGTGTGGCAGTGCCGCCGCACCGCGCCGGAATGCGAGCGGTTAAAAGCCGAGGGACTTGAGGCGTACATTCATAAAACGACGGGACTCATCATCGACCCGTATTTTTCCGGCACCAAAATGAAGTGGATTTTGGATAACGTGCCGAAGGCCAAAGCGCTCGCGAAGGAGCATCGCCTGCGCTTCGGTACCATTGATACGTGGCTCATTTATTCGCTCACGGAGGGCGAAAGCTATGTGACGGACGTGACGAACGCTTCGCGCACCATGCTGTTTGACATTCAAAAGCTTGATTGGGACAAGAAAATGCTGAACGTGTTCGGTATCCCGCGTGACGCGCTGCCGAAAGTCGTGGACTCTTCCGGCGTTGTGGGCATGTGCTCCGAAACGATACTCGGCAGGAAAATTCCGATTGCGGGCATTGCGGGCGACCAGCACGCAGCGCTGTTCGGACAGTGCTGCTTTGATAAAGGCATGGCGAAAAATACATACGGCACGGGCTGCTTTGTGCTGATGAACACGGGTGATAAGCCGGTTTTCTCCGACCGGGGGCTTATTACGACGATCGGTTGGTGCGTGAATGGCGAGACGACCTATGCGCTTGAGGGCAGTGCGTTTAACGCGGGCTCGGCCATCAAATGGCTGCGCGATGAGTTGAAGCTTATCGCGAACCCGCAGGAAGCGGACCTTCTTGCGGAGACCGTGGAGGACGCAGGCGGCGCGGTGTTTGTGCCGGCGTTTACAGGGCTTGGCGCACCGTACTGGGATATGTATGCGCGGGGCGCACTGCTCGGCGTGACGCGCGGTACGTCTAAGGCGCACATCTGCCGGGCCGTGCTGGAAAGCATTGCGTATGAAAGCTATGACCTCGTGAAAGCCATGGAAGCGGGCAGCGGCACGGAAATTTCCGAGCTGCGCGTGGACGGCGGCGCATCGAGAAGCCGCTTTTTGATGCAGTATCAGGCAGATTTATTGCACTGCGCCGTGAGACAGCCGAAGTGTCTGGAGACCACCGCGCTCGGCTCCGCGATGCTGGCAGGCTTGGCCGTCGGCGTGTGGGAATCGCTGGATGAGCTTAGGACTGTGTGGAAGCTTAAAAATGCGTATGACCCGCAAACGGCAGCAGGCAGCGAAGCAAAAGCGCTGAAACGCTGGCATAAGGCCGTGGAAAGATCCATGGGTTGGGCGGACGGTTTGGATTAAGCCAAAGTCAAGCACAGCGAAGCGACGTAAAAGTTTTCGCCAGCCTTTTTCAAAAAGTAAAAGCACGCAGACCAAATTTTCTGCGTGCTTTCTTTTTGCCCAAAATCAAAGAAAGCCGTTTTGATTGCGGGAAGAAAAAATCCTGTTGACGGATAAAACAATATGTGATACTATATTATCACGTTAAATCAAAGCGATAGGGAGGCGACGGGATGATCGCAATTATAGATTACGGCGCGGGTAATATCCGCAGCGTGGAAAAAGCGCTTATGCATATCGGCTGCGAGGTCGAAGTCACACAGGACCCGAGCGTTCTCATGAAAGCCGACGGCGCCGTGCTGCCGGGCGTCGGTTCGTTTGGCGACGCCATGCATGAGCTGCGCGGGAGAGAACTGGAAGCGCCGATTAAAGCGTTCGTCGCCTCCGGCAAGCCGTTTTTGGGTATTTGTTTAGGGCTGCAAATTCTGTTTGAGAGCAGCGAGGAGTCCCCGGGCGTCTCCGGCCTGTCGCTTTTAAAAGGTAAGGTGCTGCGTATTCCTGCTGCGCCGGGGCTGAAAATTCCGCATATCGGGTGGAATTCGCTTGAAATCAAAAAGGACGGCGGGTTGTTCCGAAGCATTACGGGCGAGCCGTATGTGTACTTTGTGCACTCGTATTATTTAAAGGCCGAAGAGGATGTTGTGACCGCTGCGGCGCAGTACGGTGTGGAAATTCATGCGGCGGTGCAGAAAAATAACCTCATGGCATGTCAGTTTCACCCGGAAAAAAGCGGAGCGTTGGGACTGAAGCTGCTCGAAAACTTCGCCGTCATGACGCGGGGAAAGGGGGGCGTGTAATGTACGCCAAACGCATTATCCCGTGCCTTGACCTTAAAAGCGGCAGGGTCGTTAAGGGCACAAATTTCGTGAATTTGCGCGATGCAGGCGACCCTGTGGAGGCTGCCGTCGAATACGACCGGCAGGGCGCGGACGAACTTGTTTTGCTCGACATCACCGCGTCCTCCGATGCGCGCGGTATCATGCTGGATATCGTTTCCCGCGTGGCGAACAGCATATTTATCCCGTTTACGGTGGGCGGCGGCATCCGTACGGTAGAGGATTTCACGGCGCTGCTGCGCGCGGGCGCGGATAAGGTTTCGGTAAACTCCGCCGCGCTGAAAAACCCACAACTCATTGCGGACGCGGCGTATAAATTCGGCAGCCAGTGCGTTGTGATGGCGATGGACGCGAAGCGCCGCCCGAACGGTGCGGGCTGGACGCTGTATTTAAATGGCGGTCGCGTGGACACGGGCATTGACGCCGTAGAATGGGCAAAGCGCGCGGAGAAACTCGGCGCGGGTGAAATTCTGCTGACGAGCATGGATTGCGACGGCACGAAGGCCGGGTATGACCTGGAGCTGACCCGCGCGGTTTCCGAAAGCGTGGGCATTCCGGTCATTGCGTCCGGCGGTGCGGGCAAGATGGAGCACTTTAAGGACGCGTTTACAAAGGGTAAGGCGGACGCGGTTTTGGCGGCGTCACTTTTCCACTTCCGCGAGATCGGCATACCGGAACTTAAGGGTTACCTTGCGGAAAACGGCATCCCGGTGCGCCGGTGAAATTTAATAGAATGATTGAAGGACACTCCCGCATATCTTTTGGTGCGGGGGTGTTTACTTATGAAAAGACATTTTCTTGGCTTCTGTTTGGCTGCTGTATTGCTGATCGGTGTGTTCTGTCCGCTTGCGCGTGCCGAGACGCCGGATTTCCCCGCGCAGGCTTTGGTGCTGATGGAAGCCTCCACGGGTCAGGTGTTATACGAAAAGTCTGCCCATGTGCAGCGACCTTGTGCGTCCATCACGAAGGTGATGACACTTTTGCTCGTATTTGAGGCAATCGATGCAGGCACGCTGCATCTGGACGATGTGCTCACGGCCTCGGCGCACGCGGCGGGCATGGGCGGCTCGGACATTTGGCTCAAGGAGGGCGAGCAGATGACCGTAGACGACCTCATCAAAGCGTGCGTGGTGATGAGTGCGAACGACGCGGCGGTCGTTTTGGCGGAGGCAGTCGCGGGCAGCGAGGACGCATTTGTGGAGCGCATGAACGCCCGCGCGGCGGAGTTAGGCATGAACGACACCGTTTTTAAAAACTGTAACGGTCTTGACGAAGACGGGCACATTACGAGCGCCTATGATGTGGCGGTGATGAGCCGCGCGTTGATGCAGCACGAGAAAATATTTGATTACACGCTCATCTGGATTGATTATGTGCGTGACGGGCAGACGCAGCTTGTGAACACAAATAAGCTCGTGCGCACGTATGACGGCATTTTGGGGCTGAAAACCGGCACGACAAGTGCGGCGGGCAGCTGCATTTCGGCTGCGGCAGAGCGAAACGGTATGCGGCTCATTGCGGTAGTGCTCGGTGCGGAGAATACGAAAGACCGCTTTTCGGCCGCGTCTTCGCTGCTCGACTACGGCTTTGCAAACTGGAAGCTGACGACACCGGAGCTTCCGGAACTGCCCGAGCTGCCCGTTACGGGTGGCATGGTGAGCGCCGTTTCGCTTGAGTGTGAAGCCCCACGCGGCGTTTTAACAGCCTCGGGCGGCGCGGAGATCGGGATAAAACTCATTTTGCCGGAAAACGTTCCTGCGCCGGTAGAACCGGGGGATGTGCTCGGTACGGCGGAGGTCGCGCTGAACGGCGACACGGTGCAGTCGCTCAAAATCACGGCGAAAACCGAAGCGCCCGCCATCACATTTTCTTCTGCATTGCAATATTTTTTGGCTTGTTTTTTCGCAGCAGAAGCGGCATGAAATCTGATTTGCAAAAAAACCTTCGTTAACTTTTCATGAAATCCGCGTTGTGCACTTGCAAAATGCGTCAAATTATTGTATGATGAAAGCACATAGATTTGACTTGTGGTGTACCTTGCATAAAGTGGGGCTGTGAAAACGGTTTCACACGTGCAAAAGCATCATCATGCAAATAGGAGGCAATAGAAATGGCATTGAAATTGGAATGCGGATACTTGAAGGGTTTTATCGGCGAGCACGAATACGCTGCAATGGCTTCTCAGGTTGAGAATGCACATGCGCTTCTGGCATCCGGCAAGGGTCCGGGAAATGATTTCCTCGGCTGGGTAGACCTGCCCACCAATTACGATAAAGAGGAATTTGCACGCATCAAGGCGGCTGCGGAGCGCATCAAGAAGAACACGGATGTGTTTATTGTCATCGGCATCGGCGGCTCCTACCTCGGTGCACGCGCAGCAATCGAGTTCCTCAAGAGCGAGCACTACAATGCACTGAAGAAAGATACGCCGGACATCTATTTCACCGGCAACAGTATTTCTTCCACCGCGCTGGCGGAGCTGGTTGAGATCTGCGAGGGCAAGGATATTTCCATCAACATGATTTCCAAGTCCGGCACCACCACGGAGCCGGCTATCGCGTTCCGTGTTTTCCGCGAGATCCTCGAGAAGAAGTACGGCAAGGAAGAAGCAAAGAAGCGTATTTTCTGCACGACCGATAAGGCGCGCGGCACGTTGAAGCACCTTGCGGACGAAGAAGGCTACGAGACCTTCGTTGTACCGGATGATGTCGGCGGCCGTTACTCCGTTCTCACCGCTGTGGGTCTGCTGCCCATCGCTGTGGCCGGTGCGGATATCGACGCACTCATGGCGGGCGCACAGAAGGCACAGGCTGCCTACAACAACCCGAACATGGAAGAAAACGATTGCTACAAGTATGCTGCCATTCGCAACATTCTTTACAATAAGGGCAAGACGACCGAAGTGATGGTCAGCTACGAGCCGTGCTACACGCTCATGAACGAGTGGTGGAAGCAGCTGTACGGCGAGAGCGAGGGCAAGGACGGCAAGGGCCTGTTCCCGGCATCCGTTGTCTTCTCCACAGACCTGCACTCCATGGGTCAGTACATTCAGGACGGCAGACGCAGTCTCTTTGAGACCGTGATGCTGTTTGAGAAGCCGAAGCGCGAAGTTGTCATCGGCAACGACCCGGCAAACGTAGACGGCCTCAATTTCCTCGAGGGCAAGAGCATGGCGTATATCAACCGCAAGGCATTTGAGGGCACCGTGCTGGCACACAACGACGGCGGCGTGCCGAACGTTGTGATCTCCGCTCCCGATTTCTCCGAGGATACCCTCGGCCAGATCATCTACTTCTTCGAGAAGGCCTGCGCCATCTCCGGCTATCTCCTTGGCGTGAACCCGTTCAACCAGCCGGGCGTTGAAAGCTATAAGAAGAACATGTTTGCTCTGCTCGGCAAGCCGGGTTACGAAGGCGAAAAAGAAGCACTGGAAGCAAGACTTTCCAAATAAAAAGGCGTAAATCCGCACTGCGGAAAAAATACACAGGAGGACTTCACTATGATCACTCTTTTAATCGGCAAAAAAGGCTCCGGCAAAACCAAGAAGCTCATCGAGCTTGCAAACGAAGCGGTTCAGAACTCCAACGGCAACGTTGTTGTTATCGAAAAGGGCCTTAAGCTTACTTACGATATTTCCCACAAGGCACGTCTTGTTGACTCCGACGCTTACGGCATTGAGGGTCTGGACGCACTTGTAGGCTTTGTCAGCGGCATCTGCGCTGCAAACTACGATGTGACGGACGTTTTCGTTGACTCCACCCTGAAGATCACCGGCAAGGGCGTTGAGGAAGTTGAGCCGCTTACCGCGAAGCTCAAGACGCTCAGCGAATCTTCCAACGTGAACATCTGCCTGCTCATTTCTGCTGACGCAGAGGAACTGCCGGCTTCCGTTCGGGAATTTGTCGCGAAGTAATTTCGGCCTCAAAAAGCCTTTGCACCGCCCGAAACAGTAACGAAAAGCCGTGCAAAAACGAAAAAAGCAAAAGTGTTTCGGCGGAAACGACCCGCCGAACACTTTTTTTCGCGGCATAATGCCGAATTTTTAAATTTTTCTTGACAAAACCGCGCGTGGTATTTATAATATATCAAGTACGGTATGAGGAAAACTATGCTTATCGATTTGAAAAAATATTTCTCGGGAGAGGATATTTCACAGGCGATCGATTATACGGTCGATCTGTCGGAGGTGGAGATTGACGGCTGTAAGCCGTTTGTCACGCCGGTTCAGGTCAAGGGCAGCATCCGTTCGTTCGCTTCCAGTGCGGAGCTGAACGTGGAGGTGCGCTATGCGTATTCGATGCCGTGCAACAGGTGCTTGACGTTGACGCGTAAAGAGCTTTGTCACAACATTTCTCACGTGATTGTGAACAAGCTGAATGATGAAGAGGATTTTGAAGATTATATCGTGATTGAAGGCGATGAGCTGGATTTGGACGAGCTGATTTATTCCGATATCATCCTTTTGACGCCGACGAAATTCCTTTGTAAGGAAGACTGCAAAGGGCTTTGCCCCACTTGCGGCAAAAACCTGAACGAAGGCGACTGCGCCTGTGCAAAGCAGCAGACAGATCCCCGTCTGGAGGCTCTGCGGCAGCTGCTACAATAATTCCAGATAACCAAAGTTTTAGTTTAATATAAGGAGGTGCTGACGATGGCGGTACCCAAGAGAAAAGTGTCCAGTGCCAGACAGAATAAGAGACGTTCTAACGTGTGGAAGCTTAGCGCTCCTGCCCTTATGAAATGCCCGCAGTGCGGAGAGTATAAGACACCTCACAGGGTTTGCGGTAACTGCGGTTACTACAACGGCAGAGAAGTTGTTAAGAAGGAAGCATAATTTTGCCTGAAACAATAATTGTGCCAGATAGAGAAGGGGCATTTGCGTGCTCCTTCTCTATTGTTTTGTCGGCGTTTTTTGGTGCCGAGCCGTAAAACAGCGGCAAATTTCGCGCATACTACCTCAAAACGGAAGGGAGAAAAGCTGTGGCAGTTGAAATTTTCGGCGTGGATAAAAACAGCCTTGCCGAGCGGGCCGGCATAAAGCCGCACGATAAGCTTATTTCAATCAATGGGCATGACATTACGGATATTCTCGATTTCCGTTTTTACGAGACGAACACCCATCTGCATGTGGTATACGAAACGGCGGAGGGCGAGCGGCGCGAAGAGAAATTCGTAAAGCCGCAGTATGGCGCACTGGGCCTTGCGTTTGAAACGTATCTTATGGACAGGCAGCGCTCCTGCCGCAACAAGTGCGTGTTCTGTTTCATTGACCAGCTGCCGCCCGGCATGCGCGAAACGCTCTATTTTAAGGATGATGATGACCGCCTTTCGTTTTTGTTCGGCAACTACATCACGCTGACGAACATTGATGAGCGTGAGATCGACCGTATCATTGAAATGCACATCAGCCCTATTAATATTTCCGTGCATACGATGAATCCCACGCTGCGCTGCAAGATGATGCACAACCGCTTTGCGGGCGATGCGCTGCGTTTTGTGCGCAAGCTGGCGGAGCACAACATCAAGCTGAATTGTCAGATCGTGCTGTGCCCGGGGCTGAATGACGACGAAGAGCTGGAATTTACGCTTTCCGAAATGTACGCGCTCGGCGAGAGCTTACAGAGCGTCGCCTGCGTACCGGTCGGCGTGACGCGCTACCGCGAGGGGCTGTATCCGCTGGAGACGTTTAACAAGGATACGGCGCGCGCGGCGATCGAGATTTTGGAGCGGTGGGGCGATAAATTTAAGGCAGAGCGCGGCTCGAGAACCGTGTTCCCGAGCGACGAGTTCTACCTCATTGCAAAGCGCGAGCTGCCGCCGTATGAATTCTACGAGGACTTCCCGCAGATTGAAAACGGCGTGGGTATGCTGCGCGACTTAGAAGAAGAATTTTCCTGGGCGGTTGAAGACGAGCCGGAGCGCGACATAAAGCGCCGCGTGACGATCCCGACGGGCGAAGGCGTGTATGCGTTTATGGAACATGTAATGGACTTTGCGCGCGAAAAATTCCCGGGGCTCGAGATCAACCTTGTGCCTGTGCACAACGATTTCTTTGGCGGTACGGTCAACGTGACCGGGCTGCTCACGGGGCGTGACCTTGTGAACCGCTTGAGCCGCGAAAACCTTGGCGACGCAATTTTGCTTGCACCGTCCATGCTTATGGCGGACGAAGATATTTTCTTAGACGATATGACCGTGCAGCAGCTCAGCGAAAAGCTGGGTGTGCCGGCTTACAGAATGCATAAAGACGCCGCAGGCGAGCTCAAGGATATTTTGGGCACTGCGGAGTAAGGAAAAAAGAAGGAGGAAAACCGTATGTCAAGACCTATTGTAGCCATCGTGGGCCGACCGAACGTCGGTAAATCCACGCTGTTCAACAAGCTGATCGGGCAGCGCCTTTCCATCGTGGAGGACACGCCGGGCGTGACGCGTGACCGCATTTTCGGCGAGTGTGAATGGAAAAACAGAAAGTTTTCACTGGTAGATACGGGCGGCATCGAGCCGGAATCGAAGGATGTTATTTTGTCCCAGATGCGCACACAGGCGCAGATTGCTATTGATTCTGCGGACTGCATCATTTTCGTGACCGATGTGCGCACCGGCATGGTCGCAACGGACCTCAACATCGCACAGATGCTCCAGCGCAGCAATGTGCCGGTCATCGTGTGCGTCAATAAGTGCGATACGCTGGGCGACCCGCCGGCGGATTTTTATGAGTTTTATAACCTCGGCCTCGGCGACCCTATTCAGGTGTCTTCCGTGCACGGACACGGCACGGGCGACCTGCTGGATGCCGTCCTCGAGCATCTGCCGGAGGAAAAGGAAGAGGAGGACGAGGGCGAGATCATCAAGGTCGCCGTCATCGGCAAGCCGAACGTCGGCAAATCTTCCCTTGTGAACCGCGTTTCCGGCGAAAACCGCTGCATCGTTTCCAACATTGCGGGTACAACGCGCGACGCGGTGGATACCACCATCGAAAACAAGTACGGCGTATTTACGTTCATCGATACTGCCGGTCTGCGCCGCAAGAGCAAGGTGGAGGATTCCATTGAGCATTACAGCAACCTGCGCGCCGAAATGGCGGTGGACAGGGCAGACGTGTGTGTCATCCTCATCGATGCCACGGTCGGTTTTACGGAGCAGGACTCCAAGGTTGCCGGCATCGCGCACGAAGCGGGCAAGGGCTGCATCATTGCGGTCAACAAGTGGGACGCCGTTGAAAAAGACGACAAAACCATGCAGGAATATAAGACGAAGCTTGAAAAGGACTTTTCCTTTATGTCCTACGCGCCGATCATCTTCATCTCCGCGCAGACCGGCCAGCGACTTGACCGCTTGTTTGAACTCATCCACAAGGTTGCTTCCAGCAACGCGATGCGCATTACGACCGGCACCTTGAACGACATTCTGGCACAGGCAACGGCACGCGTACAGCCGCCGACCGATAAGGGCAAGCGCCTGAAGATCTACTATATGACGCAGGCTTCCACCAGACCGCCTACGTTCATTTGCTTTGTCAATTCCAAAGAGCTTTTCCACTTCTCGTACCAGCGCTATCTGGAGAACCGCATCCGCGAGATCTTCAGCTTAGAGGGCACGCCGGTGCGCATGATCGTGCGCGAGCGCGGCGATAAGGCAGACTGACGGGGGAAGGACTTGATCTACATGGAAAATTTCGGTTCTTTAATTTTACCGCTGCTGCTTTCGGCACTTGTGGGGTATCTGCTTGGCAGTATCAGCTTTGCCATTTTGCTGACCAAAGCGTTTGCGCACGAAGATGTGCGCGCGCACGGCAGCGGCAACGCGGGTGCAACGAACGTGCTGCGCGTGGCGGGCAAAAAAGCCTCCGCGCTGACGTTTCTGCTCGATTTCTGCAAGTGTGTTGCGAGTGTTTTGGTCGGCTATTTTCTTGTAAAGCACGCGTGCGTTGCAAACGGCGTAGACCCCGAAATGGCGCGCCTTGGCATGTATGCGGCGGGCTTTTGCTGCATGATCGGCCACATGTACCCGCTGTACTTCGGCTTCCGCGGCGGCAAGGGCGTTGTGACCACGGCTGCGATGATGCTTTTGCTCGACTGGCGCGTGTTCCTCATTTGCTTTGCGGTGTTCCTTCTGGTGTTCCTGAAAAAGCGCATGGTCTCGCTTTCGTCTATTACGGCGGCGGCGATCTATCCCGTTGTGACATTCTGCATGACGTATTTTGTGGACTGCTGTGTGGGCGGGCTGCCGGTGCTTTACGTTGTAATGGCAACACTTGTGGCGGCACTGATCGGCGCTACCGTTATCATCAAGCACCGCGCGAATATTAAGCGCATCCGAAACGGCACGGAATCTACGATCTCCTTTAAGAACAAGTAAGTGTAAAGCGCAGTGCCTATACAGAAAAAGGCGCGCAAACGGCCGGATTTGGCACTTTTTGTTTACATAATCTTGGAAAAACCTTCCAAATAGCCTGTGGCTTCTTGACAATTTTTCCATTGTGTATTATTATGTTTACTGGTCATACTATATTTTGCGATCACTTTTTCTTTAAATAGATGCGGCAGTGTATGTTTTGTCTTAAACTGCCTTAGTTTTTTGCGCACGGCATTGGTTTTTTTTCGTACCCGCGCTGTGTAGCTGCCCAATCGGCGGCAGCCCGTTTCAGGAATAAATCAGTCGGTCACGGACCGGCGGGCATAACGAAAGATCCTACTTCGTGCAGCGCGTTGCGGCGCTGTGTGGCGGCAGGCAGTGTGCTTTTGACTGCCGAGGATATGCCGCGCCCGCAGAAAGGAAAATTACAGTGGATAAATTTATCATCAAGGGCGGAAAGCGCCTGCACGGTGAGGTTGTCATCAGCGGCGCGAAAAACGCGGCTGTGGCGATCATTCCGGCCGTAGCCATGGCGGAATCTCCCTGCCGTATAGAGAACGTACCGAACATTTCCGATGTGAAGCTCAGTGCACGCATCCTGACCGCGATGGGCGCGACTGTGCGCTGGCTCGGCAAGAATACCGTGGAGATCGACCCGACCACCATCCACACGAACGTGGTGCCGAGCGAGTTGGGCCGCAAAATGCGCGGCTCTTATTACAATATCGGCGCTTTGCTCGGCCGCTGTTCCAAGGCCATTGTGCCGCTTCCCGGCGGCTGCGATTTCGGCGTGCGCCCCATTGACCAGCACATCAAGGGCTTTAAGGCGCTGGGCTGCACGTACAGCCTCAACGACGGCATGATCGAGGTCTCCGCAAAGGAGCTGCGCGGTGCGCACATTTACCTTGACATGGTCACCGTCGGTGCAACGATGAATATTATCCTTGCAGCCGTAAAGGCAAAGGGCCTTACGGTTATTGAAAATGCCGCGCGCGAACCGCACGTGGTCGATCTTGCTAACTTCTTAAACTCCATGGGTGCGAACATCAGCGGCGCCGGTACGGACGTCATCAAGATTCGCGGCGTGGAACATTTGAAGGGCATCACGTATTCGATTATTCCGGATCAGATTGAAGCCGGCACGTACATGGCGGCTGCGGCTGCAACGCGCGGCGATGTGCTTGTGAAAAACGTGACGCCGAAGCACCTGGAATCCATCACGGCGAAGCTGATGGAGATGGGTGTGACGGTCGTGGAATATGACGACGCGGTGCGCGTGCGCTGCGACGGCCCGCTGAGTAAGTGCAACGTGAAAACGATGCCGCACCCGGGCTTCCCGACGGACATGCAGCCGCAGATCGCGGCGCTGCTCTCCATTGCGCAGGGCACGAGTATTTTAAACGAGAGCGTGTGGGAAAACCGTTTCCGCTATGTGGAAGAGTTGAAGCGCATGGGCGCACAGATCACCGTAGAGGGCAAGAGCGCCATTATTGAGGGCGTGGAATACCTGAAGGGTGCACCGGTGCGTGCGACTGACCTGCGTGCGGGCGCGGCGATGATCATTGCCGGTCTTGCTGCGCATGGCGTGACGAAAATCGAGGACATTGAGCACATTCAGCGCGGCTATGAGGACATTGTGGAGAAGTTCGTCGGCCTTGGCGCGGACATGTATTTGATGCTCGATCCCACAAACAGCGATACCGCAAAGATCGGTTAAAACCGTATACAGACCGTTTCGCCCCGACAAAAACCTTGTCAGGGCGTTTTTTATGAAAACAGGGAGGGTGCAAATGGCAGAGCTTTGCCCGCTGTTCAGCGGCAGCACGGGAAACAGTTATTATATCGGTTCAAAATCTTCGGGCATTTTGGTGGATATCGGACGCAGTTGCAAGCAGGTGACGACTGTCATGCAGCGCTGCGGTATCGACCCGCTTTCCGTGCAGGGTATCCTCATTACGCACGAGCACAGCGACCACATCAGCGGTCTGCGTGTGTTCGCTTCCAAATACCATATTCCCGTGTTTGCCTCTAAGGGCACGCTGGGGGCCTTGGAATCGATGGGAATTTTAAACGACAAATATCCCGCCTACACGATTGAAGACACGTTAGAGCTCGCCGGAATGCACGTAAACGCGTTCCGCACGCCGCATGACTGCGCGGAGAGCTTCGGCTACCGCATAGAAGCCGAAGACGGACACACCGTCACTGTCGCGACGGACATTGGACACATCACGCCGGAGGTGGAAGAGAATCTGCACGGCACAGATCTTGCGGTCATCGAATCGAACCACGATATCGGTATGCTGCGCACGGGACCGTACCCGTACAGCTTAAAGCGGCGCATTTTATCGGACTTCGGGCATCTCTCAAACACCGCGTGCGCCGACCTGCTGCCGGAACTTTTTGAAGACGGCACAAAGCACTTTTTGCTGGCGCATTTGAGCCGCGAGAACAACACGCCGGACATTGCGCGGCAGACCGCCGTCTGCGGCATGCAGATGGCGGGCGTGGAGAACGCGGAGGACTACATATTGCAGGTCGCGCCGATCGAAAACCTGACCGGCGGCGCCATCACATTTTAACATAGGGAGACAATATGCTGGAGGTAAAGCTGATTTGCATCGGTAAGCTCAAAGAAAAGTATTGGCGTGACGCCGTGCAGGAATATGCAAAGCGACTTTCCGCATTCTGCCGGTTCCAGATCATCGAACTGAACGAAGCGCGCCTGCCGCAGGATCCGAATGCGGCGGAGATTGCAAAGGCGCTCGGCGAGGAATCGAAGGCGATTTTGGCGGCGGCGGGGCGCAGCGCGCTTTACACGCTGTGCATTGAGGGCAAGCTTGTCTCCTCCACGCAGCTCGCGCAGCAGATCGACGCGGCGGCCGTAAACGGGGAGAGCAGCTTAGCGTTCGTTATCGGTTCGTCACACGGGCTGGACGACAGCGTGAAGCAGGGCTCGAAGCGCATTTCCATGTCGCCGATGACGTTTCCGCACCAGCTGGCACGCGTTATGCTGTGCGAGCAGCTGTACCGCGCGTTTTCCATCAACGCGGGCACGAAGTACCACAAATAATTTGAATACGAAAGGTTGAACGACATGATTAAGATCGAACGTACAAGCGTCATGAACTTTGAAAACGCCATCAGAGGCGCACGCAACCCCATGAACAGCTGGGGCCGCATGGACAGCCACACCGAGCCGGACGGCACGTTCGTTTTCGGCGAAAACGACCTGAGCCTTGCAAAACGTCTGTGCAAGGCGGGTACGGATCACCGCAAATTCATCCGACAGATCTTCGTTTCGGTCGACCTCACCGCGCCGATCTACTGGTGGAAGGAATTCGACACGTATAAGGTGGGCACCGTGGCGAACTCCACGAGCACGATGCACAAAATTCAGGCGAAGACGTTTGAAGAAGCGGACTTCAGCTGTGACCGTATGGTGCCCGCGGCAAAGGAGAGCCTGATGCAGACCATTGGCGTGCTGGAAAAGCTGCGCGTGGAATTTGTGGAGACGAAGGACAAAGACCTTTGGTACAGCCTCATTCAGCTTTTGCCTTCGAGCTATAACCAGATGCGCACCTGTACCATGAACTACGAGAACATTGCGAACATGTATTTTGCGCGCCGCCACCACAAGCTGGACGAGTGGCACGTGTTCTGCGCATGGGCAGAGGAGCTGCCGTATTTTAAGACGCTGTTTATTGAAAATGATGCGTAAAAAGGCGTAAAACACAGAAGATCGGTAGGTAAAATGCGCTGCCGGTCTTCTTTTTATTTCTAAAATGTGAATTTTTTGAAAAAACTGCCTCATCAGTAGTTTTTTTATTCCAAATCCCTTGACAAATTGCAAAAATAAAAATATACTAATATTACTTTCGACAGGATTAGTTGAAACAATATGGGATATGAAAATTGACAGGAGGATATAGCATGAAAAGAAAAAAACCATATATCCGTTTAACGAATTCCGAATTTGCGATGATGCAGCTCCTTTGGGAGGCCGGCCGTCCGCTGAACCGCGCAGAGATCATGGAGATTGCGCTGCGTGACCCGGAGAATCCGCTGTTTGCGAAGAATTCCTTCCACGTCATCATCAACAATCTGATCGGTTACCAGTTCATTGCAGCTTTCATCAACGACGGACCCGGCAGAAAGAATGCCCGCCGCTTCGCGCCTTTGCTGACCCGCAATGAATATGCCGGTTTGCAGATTGCTACGACGGAGCACTACAAGGCTTCCGATATTCCGGAGATTGTTGCCGCTATCTTTAAGTACACGAAGGACGCGGATAAGGAAGAGCTTCTCCCGAAGATTGAAGAAGCTGTGCGCCGCTGCAAGTAAACGGAAAACAACATGCGCTATGAAGACGGCAGGGATTGCTCTGTCGTTTTTCTTTTTTACAAGAAATTCGACCGGAAAACGCCTGAATATACAGAATTATATAATTATATGCAAATTTGATATAACGAGAAGCGAAATTAACTGAACGGATTTTTTAAAAAGGACAACAGTTGTTGCTACAAAAGTACAATCAGTGAGTTTTTATATCACTTGTTCCTGTTATTGTCATAAAGAAAGAAGCGGAGATGCCCTTAAAAACCGGGGTGTCTCCGCTTTTGCATGCAAGTAGAGTTTAAAGTGTCAGTTTCATGCCGTCGTAGGAAATTTCGATGTCGTGCGGCGCGGCAAGCTCCACGAGCTCGTCATACAGAAGATGACCATTGTGCGAGAAGTGGTTCATCACGCAGTGCGTGTGTTTGTCAACAATACCGAGCGCTTCGAGTTCCTCCTTGAGGCGGATGACCTCCGGCGCGCCCATGTGCGTGCTTTTAAAGCCGCAGTCTTCATAGCCGAGCGTAGTGTCGAAGCTGAAAAGATCGGCGGGCTTTTTCTGCGCCTTGAGGTAATCCCACACCTCTGGAAAATAGTAGCCGCTGTCGTGCATATAGAAGACAGATTTATCCTCGCGTGTATCGACAATGTGGTACACGAACGGCTGGTGCGAGGGGTTCATGTGGTTTGCGGGCAGCGGCGTTACGCGGTAGGGACCGGCTTCCACGGTCTCAAACGGCTTTAAGATGTGCCAGTGCATGGCGCTGTCGCTTTTTTCGTCAATTTCCCAATCGGCACAGCGGCGGAAATAATCGTAGGTCTCCTGTGCGCAGTAGATTTCAAGCTCGGGGCTGATCATCTCCAGGCTGTAAACGGAGCCGCGCACGGTGAGCTCCTGCGGGTAGAAATGGTCCATGTGAAAGTGCGTGACGAACAGATACTTCACACGGCTGAGATCGAGATTATTCATGAGCTTGTGCATGTAGGTATCCGGCGGCAGGTCGAGCAGAAGATCGTCGTTGACGATAGCCTGCGAGCGTGTGCGGATGTTTTTGCCGCCGAGGCGCTGCGCCTCTAAGCAATATTTGCAGCGGCAGAATACGGCAGGCCAGCCCTCTGCAGCGGCGGTGCCAAGATATTGAAACTGCATTTTGTACCTCCCAAATCGAGAATAGACTTTTCTATTTGATTATACGGGCGAAAGGACGGAAAAACAAGGGTAATTCCGTACAAGAAAAACGTCATACAGTACCGCACTTAGCACAATGAAAAACGCCTAAAGCGTTTCAGCTTTAGGCGTTTGCCGGAAAACGGAGATTTTTATGCGTTGATCTTCATGTCGCCGTCCTTGACCCAGCCGATCTTGCGGAAGATGAGGTCAAAGACAAAAGAAAGCACAGCCGGGAGCACGAAGCAGATGAGCACAAGACCCAGCCAGTCCATAGCGGTGACGGCTGTTTTGGCACCGGCAGTGATGTCGTTCAGCCAGCCGGTGTAAACGCCGATCTGCCCCACAAGGCCGCAGGTACCCATGCCGCTGGAGATCGGTGCGCCGTTCATCTGCATGCCGAAAATGCATGTCGCGATGGGGCCCGTCACAGCGGAAGCAAGCGTAGGCGCGAGCCAGATGCGCGGGTTCTTGATGATATTCGGCACCTGCAGCATGGAAGTGCCGATGCCTTGCGCAAAGAAGCCGCCCCAGCCGTTATCGCGGAAGCTGATGACCGCAAAGCCGATCATCTGCGCACAGCAGCCTGCAACGGCCGCGCCGCCCGCAAGGCCCGTTAAACCGAGCGCCGCGCAGATGGCCGCGCTGGAAATCGGCAGCGTTAATGCAACGCCGACGATGACGGAAACGAGAATGCCCATGAGGAACGGCTGCTGGGTGGTTGCCCACATGATGAGGTTGCCCACGCTGGAAGCTGCCGTGCCGATGTACGGCGCGAATAAGTACGCGAGGCCGCAGCCCGAAAAAATAGTGACGAGCGGCGTGACGATGATGTCTACCTTCGTCTTTTTGCTGACGAGCTTACCGAGCTCTGCCGCGATGATGGCGAGCACGAGCACCGCGAGAGGACCGCCTGCGCCGCCGAGCGTGTTTGCCGCGCCGCCGACTGCGACGAGCGAGAACAGTACGAGCGGGGGGGCCTGCAGCGCGTAGCCGATGGCGACCGCCATAGCGGGACCGGCTGCGGACTTTGCATACCCGCCAATCTCATCGAGCAGCGGAATGTTAAGCTGTGTGCCGAGCGTGGAAATGATGGTGCCGATGAGCAGGGAAGCAAAAAGCCCCTGTGCCATGGCGCTCATGGCATCGATAAAGTAGCGGTGCAGATACACCTTGATTTTGCTTTCTTTTTTGGAAGAAGTTCCCTCCATTTTTGTTCAATCCTTTCTTTTTACGGAGCGCGAAAGGTTCTCCGGCGCTCCTGGGTTTTACGCAAACATGCGCTGCGCAGAATACGCGAGAAAGAATCTATATTGACTATGTTGCCGTCTGCCTCTGTCCGTTTTCGGAAGAACGCTGCGCCGCCGGGGGATTCCCGGGCTGTTTGGTCACAGCGGCCGCGTAATGGCGGTACATCGGCAGGCGGCCGTTTGGGTTACGCGTTAAAGAATACCACAAATTTCCCCTGTTTGCAAGGCGGCTGCAAAAAGACGGAGTTTTCCATAGTTTCCTTTGCAATCGGCGGCGAAATATGGTATACTATATTACTAATAGATTTACGGCTTGGAATCGAAGGGGTGTTTATACATAAGTTGGCTGAAAAGAAAGAAGCACCGTACTTAGAAAAACTGGACGGCGTGCGGTTCAAAATGGCCGCGCCGTTTGATTTCTCGTTTTTGAAACGATACGGCAAGGTGTTCAAGGTCTATGATGACCAGGATTCCGGCAATATTTGCTTCGGTGTGCGGAATGAAAACGGCAAGCGTGTTTTTGTGAAATTCGCCGGTGCGCCTACCGCGCGGTACACGGGGCAAAAGGAGGATGCAATCGCGAGCCTTAAAAACGCGTCCGGTTTATATCGGGCACTCACGCACGAAAATCTCATTCGGCTCATCGAAAGTCGGGAGATGGGCGGAGGCTGGGCTTCGGTGTTCGAGTGGACGGACGCGATCTGCCTCGGGCGACAGTACCCGGAGCAGCATGCGGCGTTTGTGAAATTGCCTACGGAAACGCGCATGAAGGTTTACAGAGACATCTTATATTTTCAGAGCTTTGCGGCAAAAAAAGGCTATGTGGCGGTTGATTTATACGATTCGACCGTGATGTATGATGTTGAAAACCGGCGAACCGTGCTGTGTGACATTGATTTTTACCGTAAGATGCCGACCGTAAATGATATGGGGCAGATGTGGGGGAGCGCAAGGTTTATGTCGCCGGAAGAATACGAGCTCGGCGCGGTGCTTGACGAAGTGACGAACGTGTACACGTTGGGCGCGATGGCGTTTGCACTGTTTTCAGAGTGCGACCGCAGCGCGGAGGCGTGGCCGCTGAGCTCGAATCTGTATGCTGTCGCAAAGAAAGCGGTCAGCGAGGAACGAAGTGCGCGCTATGAAAGCATAGATGCGCTGTTAAGTGCGTGGGAGACCGCGCGCGGAGAGGAGTTATAAAAATGGAAAACAAAAAGTATGTCATCGGCGCTGACATCGGCGGCACGACGGTGAAGCTTGGTTTATTTGAGGAAGACGGCACTTTGCTTGAAAAGTGGGAGATTCCGACCGTGATTGAGGGCGACGGCACGGCGGTGCTGCGTGATATTGCGGCGGAAATTCAAAAGTGCAGAGAAAAGCACAACATTCCCGCAGACGGCATTTTGGGCGTGGGCGCGGGCATCCCCGGGCCGGTGACGGCGGACGGTGTGGTGCACCGCTGCGTGAACCTCGGCTGGGGCGTATTTGATGTGCGCACGGCGCTGGAAGAGACCGTAGGGCTGCCGGTCGTGGTCGTGAACGACGCGAATGCTGCGGCGATGGGTGAAGCCTGGAAAGGCGGCGGCCGTGGCAGCGAGAACGTGGTATTCATCACGCTCGGCACGGGTGTCGGCGGCGCGGTCATTTCGGATGGACGCATGGTGGCAGGCGCAAACGGCGCGGCGGGTGAGTTTGGCCACATGACGATCAACCCCGCGGAGACGGAGACGTGCGCGTGCGGCCGCCGCGGCTGCGTGCAGCAGTACGTTTCGGCCTCGGGCATTGCGAGACTGGCACGAAAATACCTTGCCGAACACGAGGAAGAAAGCGCTTTGCGGAGTGTCGAGAAGCTCACAACGAAAGACGTGTTCGATGCCGCTAAAAACGGAGACAGCGCTGCAAACGCAATCTTAGAGAATGTGTACGATGCGTTCGGCTACGCCATCTCTGCCGTGTGCACGGTGGCAGACCCCGAGGTCGTCGTCATCGGCGGCGGTGTCTCGAAAGCGGGCGAGATGCTCGTAGAAGGTGCGAAGAAAGGCTTCTTGAAATACGTATTTTACCCGAGCACCGACGTTCGGTTCAACTTGGCCGTGCTCGGCAACGACGCCGGCATTTACGGCTGCTGCAAGCTGCTTTTGGACAGCCTTGCGTGATAAGAACGGAAAGGATAGGGAGAAATGGATAATTCCAAAACAGAGCTATTTGAATCAATGCCGATCCCGAAGGCGGTCGTAACGCTTTCGGTGCCGTCGGTCATCAGCTCGCTTGTGATGGTCATTTACAGCCTTGCCGATACGTTCTTTGTCGGCATGATGAACGACCCGGTGCAGAACGCCGCTGTTACGCTGGCGGCACCGCTTCTGCTGGCGTTCAATGCCGTCAACAACCTGTTCGGCATCGGCAGCTCCAGCATGATGAGCCGCGCACTCGGACGTAAAGACTACGATACCGTGTACCGCAGCTCGGCGTTCGGATTTTACGCGTCTTTGATTTGCAGCCTGCTGTTTTCTTTGCTGTACGGCGTATTGCAGTCGCCGATCTTGGTGATGCTCGGCGCGAATGCCGAAACGATACAGGCAACGGCGAATTATTTGTTCTGGACTGTGCTGCTCGGCTCCGCGCCGTCCATTTTGAATGTCGTGCTGGCGTACCTTGTGCGCGCGGAGGGCTCTTCGCTGCACGCGAGCATCGGCACCATGTGCGGTTGCCTGCTGAACATTGTGCTGGACCCGATTTTCATTCTGCCGTGGGGCCTGAACCTCGGCGCAGCGGGCGCGGGCTGCGCGACCTGCCTTTCCAACACCGTGGCGTGTCTCTACTTCTTCGTGCTGCTGTTCGTGAAGCGCGGCAAGACGTACGTGTGCATCAAGCCCTCCATGTTCCGCCCATCGAAACAGATTGTCAAGGGCGTGTGCGGCGTGGGCATCCCGGCTTCCATCCAGAACCTTTTGAATGTGACCGGCATGACCATTCTCAACAACTTTACGTCCGCGTATGGCTCTGACCCGGTGGCGGCTATGGGCATCGCGCAGCGCGTCAACATAGTGCCGTTCCAGATTGCGATGGGCTTTTCGCAGGGCATTATGCCGCTGATCAGTTATAACTACACGAGCGGCAATATCAAACGCATGAAAAAGACGTTTATGTTCACGGCGAAAATTTCGCTTGGCTTTATTTTGGCCGTGATGCTGACGTTCGTGTTTGCGGCGGAGCCGATCATCTCCATGTTCATGAAGAACGAGAGCATCGTCGCGTACGGCGCGGCGTTCCAGCGCGGCTTCTGCTTTGCGCTGCCATTCTTGTGCATCGATTTCCTCGCGCTGGGCGTGTTCCAGTCGTGCGGTATGGGTATGAAATCGTTCATATTCGCTGTTGTGCGCAAGATCGTGCTGGAGATTCCCGCGTTGTTTGTGCTGAATTGGCTGTTCCCGCTGTACGGCCTCGCGTATGCGCAGTTCGTCGCAGAGCTGATCCTCGGCAGCATCGCCGTTGTCGTGCTTGTGAGAATGTTCCGCAGGCTCGAAAGAGAACATGCCGCACCGTATGTGAGCGATTCGGAAAGCGTGAAGTAACATCGTTCTGCCGGGAAGCGTGGCTAAAAGTTTTCGCCAGCCTTTAGAAATAGAATATAAAGCTAAAAAAGGAACGGTTTATACACCGTTCCTTTTTGCATACATCGAAAATAACGCTTGACTTTTTGTTTTCTATCCGCTATTATGAAAATGATAATAATTATTATCTTAATAGGAGGAGCAAAATGAATAACAAAGCGTTTTATAATTTGACATACGGCGTGTTTTTGTTGGCGACAAAAGCGGAGGAAAAGGCGAACGCCTGCATTGTGAATACCGGCGTGCAGGTCGCGGGGAGCCCTGTGCGCGTGGCGGTTTCCGTGCTGAATACGAATTACACCTGCGCGCTTATTAAGGAAAGCGGGCGGTTTACGTTGAGCGCGTTGGATGACAGCTGCTCGTTTGAGACCATTAAGCACTTCGGTATGCAGAGCGGTCGCGACGTCGATAAGCTGGGCGGCCTGCCGATGCCGACAGACGAAAGTGGCGTACCGTATCTGAACTGGAGCACCTGCGCGCGGTTCAGCGGCAAGGTGACGCACAGTATTGACCTCGGCACGCATACGCTGTTCATTGCAGAGGTGACGGAAGCCGAGGTGTGCAGCGACCGCGCTCCGCTGACATATGCGGATTACCAGAATAAGCTGAAGCCGAAGTCGGAGAAGGTCGAGCGAAAGCAGAAGATCGTCGGCTGGCGGTGCAAAATTTGCGGGTATGTGTATGAGGGCAGCGCGCTGCCGGAGGACTACGTATGTCCGTTGTGCGGGCACGGAACGGATGATTTTGAGCCGATTTATGAAGAGTAAAAGAAAAAGGAACGGTTTGTACGCCGTTCCTTTTTGCATGTCCTATTAAGATTTACAGCGATATTTTACGGGCGTGAAGAGCGAACGGTGTAAAGCCCGGTGCTTCCTTACCGAATGGCTTTTTGCTTATCTGCAATGCGCAGGAAGAGGAAGCCGAGCGCAAAGAACACTGCGAGACATGCCACCGCCACGTTGATGGTGCCGCCTGCAAGCTTTACGGCTGCGATGACCGCAGAGCCGAGGAAGGACGCGCCTTTTGAGAAAATATCGTAGATACCGAAGTATTCGCCGGAGTTTTCCGCCGGGATGATCTTGGAGTAATACGAGCGCGAGAGCGACTGGATGGAGCCCTGGAAGCAGCCGATGAAGAACGCCAGAATCGCGAAGTGCAGGAGACTGCTGAGCATGAGCGCGTACAGCGCGATGCCGAAATAGCCCGCAATACAAACGAGAATGAGCGTGACGGTGTTGTATTTTTTCGAGAGCTTTGCGAAGACGAGCGAGCCGCCGAACGCAACGACCTGCGTTGCGAGCAGGAAGACGACCTGACCGACCGTGTTGAGGTTCAGGTCTGTGCCGATATTGATGGCGTTATCGATGATGGTGCCCACGCCGTCTATGTACAGGAAGAATGCGATGAGGAAGAACAGCACCTTTTTGTCGTGCGTCGCGATGTTTTTAAGGGTGTGGAAGATTTTCGCGAACGCCTTGCGGATATCATGCCCCTCGGTTTCCACATAGTTGCGCTGCTTAAAGCCGCGAATGAGCGGAATGGTGACGAGCAGCCACCACACGGCAGTCACCGTGAAGCCGATGCCTTTAGAGAGCATATCCGGCAGCACGCCGACCATATCGGGCCCAAGCACATAGGCGGTGAGCGCGATGAGGAACGGGATGCACGAGCCGATGTATCCCCATGCAAAGCCGTAGGACGAAACCTCGTCCATGCGTTCTTCGCTGGTGATGTCGTTCAGCATGGAATCATAGATGGTCAGCGACGCGCTGTAACAAATCTTCGTGAACACAAAAAGGATGAGGAACAGCAGCCAGCCGGTGATGAAGCCGTTTAAAATGCAGCCGAAAATGCCGAGCGTTGCCGCGGTGGTGAACAGCACCTTTTTCTTATCTTTGTGGTCGGCGAGCACGCCGAAGATCGGCCCTAAAAGCGCCACGATAACGGTGACGACCGCCACGGCGATGGAATAATACGCCGTTGCCTGATGCGAGTTGATCTGTCCCGGCGCAGTGCCGATGGCGAGGCTCTTGAACCAGATAGGGATGAGCGAGCAGGAGAGCATGGTGAACGCGGAGTTGCCCACGTCGTAGAGCACCCATGCGAATTCCTGTTCCGTCAGCCCGCGGAAGACCTTGAGCCGGTTGAGTGCGTGAAAAATTGATTTCATGTGAAGACCTTACTTTCTTTTTAAAATCAGGTGCGTGCTTTCGGTCTTACATTGTAGCGCCGCCCTGTTAAATCCGTGATGTCGGTTTGTAAAGGGAAAGAAAATTATGCACTGTGTCTATTTTATCATAGATACGAACAAAATGCTATAAAATTATTTTTGCATCGATAGAAATTCGGGCAGAATATAATACAATATACACAAAAAGAGCGGGGAGAACCTCGCTCTTTCCGAATTTATATGTATGGTCTATGTATCGAGGCGCTCTAAATCGGCGCAGATGCGGTCGATGATCTCGTCCTGCATCATGTCGGGCGTGAGGGTCTGCTCGTTTAATGCGGGGGCGTAGTCCTTTTCGTTCCACCATCTGCGCATTTCCTCTTCGCCGAACTCCGTGCGCTTGTCCTTCGTTTGGTGGCGGCGGAGCGTCTCCTCAAACGGGAGGTCAAAATAGTACGCGCAGATGTTTTCGCCGTAGAGCGCTTTTGCGGCATCGAAAAGCGGGGTGTACCATCGGCTGTTCAAAATGCCTTCTAAAATGACGAGCTCGTTGTGCGCGTGGCCGTACTCAAGCAGCATGATGAGCACGTCGTTTGCGCGGGTGCCCGCGCCGTCGTTCGTCTTTAAGATGTCGCGGCGGATGACATCTTGGGACAGTAGCATGGTGTTTTTGCCGAACTTTTCCTGTAAAGCTCTTGCGATGGTCGTTTTGCCGCTGCCGCTGTTGCCGCGCAGGGTGATGAGTTTTTTCATGGGGTGCTCCTTTTAAATTGCTTTATGATTATGACAGCTTGCGCCTTTATGACCCCGTAGAGCGGTAATGGCGCACGCCGAATTTCCAGAAGAGATAGCACGGCACGATAAACACGCAGGCGATAACGGGCAGAAGCATCGCGCGGGCGTCGTTGTGGCGGCCGATGAGGTACATCAGCGGGTAATACTGCACGAGCGCGTAGGGGACGATGTAGGTGCAGAACGTCAGCACGCCTTTGCCGTAGATGGAAAGCGGGTAGCGCCCGTGCTCGCGCATACCGTCTGTTAAAATATTGATGAACTCGAGTCCCTCTAATGTGAAAAAGCATAGCCCGGCGAAGATCAAATACACGCCTGCAAAAAGCACGATGCCGCCTAAAATCATGAAAATGAGCGTCATAACGCGCGCGGCGCACCAATCGATTGGGCAGTTTTGAAGCGCCCAGATCAGCAGGAAAATCGCCATAATGCCCTTGCCGAAGCGCTCTAAATCCATGCGGCTGCACAGGACGAGGAAAACCTCGTTGCGCGGGCGCACCAGAACGCGGTCGAACTCGCCGTCCCCGATCATGCGGTTAAACGTATCAAACCCACGGAAGAACAGCTCCGCGAGCGAGAATGATAACAGCACGATGGCGTAGCAGAGCGAAATCTCGGTGTACGTGAAGCCGTCCACCTGCTTAAACCGCATGAACATGAACTGCACGCCCCAAAAGCATGTGAGCGGTATAAATAGCTGCGCCAGTGCGGAAAGCAAGAACGAAGCCTTGTACTGCATGGCTTTCTTGATGTGGATAGACAGAAATTCAAAGTATAGTTTCATAGATGACCCCTTTCTTTGTATACTGCAAAACACGAACGACTTGTCGTTCCGTTTATCCTCCCTGAATCACTACCCGCTTCAGCGCATTTTTCATGAGGGTGTGACCGCCGAGCACCAGGACGAGCAGCCAGAAGATTTGTAAGCCTACGGCGAAAGCGGCGTTCGTGCCGGCGATGTCGCCGCTGTACACGCGGTACGGCACGTTGCTTGTGGCAGCGAAGGGGGTCAGCTCGCAGATTCTGCGCAGCGTAGGGGGGAAGAACGGCAGCGGCACTACGCCGCCGCAGAGAAAATCTGCCAGTGTGAGCAGCAGGGAGCGCAACCCGGTGGAAGAAAGGGTATACATGGTAAGGACGTAGATGAGCAGCGTGAACGCCGTGCTGTTCAATGCGCCCAGCACCATGGTGAGCAAAAATAGAAAGAATGTGGGTAAATCTGTCGGCGCGGTCAAGTTATAGCCTGCGGGCAGAAGCGCCGCAACGACTAAGATTGGCACGGCGCGCAATGCAACCCTGGAAATACGACCGGAGAGAGATTTCGTGTACCACATGGCGTAGAGGTCGACGGGGCGGCACAGCGAATACGAGATGCTGCCGGAGGTGATTTCCTCCAAAATGTCGCCGTCCAAGACCCACGAGGCGAACATAGCTAAAAACGCCTGCTGTATCCATGTGTAGTTGACGGTCGCCTGCAAGGTCATCGGAAAAGCGGTGGGGTCACTGCGGTAAAACGCATGGTAGGCGAAGATGATCAAAAAGCCCCACGCAAATTGCGTGGAGATGCCTGCCAATGCCGCTGCGCGGTACTGCAAGCCCGTCACACAGCGCAGACGGAAAAACGAAATGTATTTTTTAAGTTTCACGGCGCACCTCAAATATCAAACTGTTTGTAGAGCGCCGCGAGCGTTTCGTCAATCTGCCCGCTGCCGCCGCGCCGAATATCGTCGAGTGTGCCGTCTAATAAAATGCGTCCTTTGCCGATGAGCAGGACACGCTGCGCCAAGGCTTCCACGTCCTGCATGTCGTGCGTCGTTAAAATGACCGTGGTACCGCGGCGCTTGTTCATATCAAGCACGAATTCGCGCACGGCGATCTTCGATACCGCGTCGAGCCCGATGGTGGGTTCATCCAAAAACAAGATGCGCGGGTCGTGCAGCAGGGAGGCGGCGATCTCGCACCGCATACGCTGCCCGAGCGACAGGCTGCGCGTCGGGGTCTTTAAGAGCTCCGATAAATTCAGAAGGTCGGTTAAATCCCGTAAATTTCGCTTGTAAACATCTTCGGTCACGGCGTAAATGTCGCGGATAAGCTCGAATGAATCAATAACGGGCACGTCCCACCATAATTGACTGCGCTGTCCGAACACAACGCCGATCTGCGAAACATGCGCGCGGCGGTCTTTCCACGGCACGCGCCCGTCGATGACGCAGGTGCCGCTGTCCGGCGTTAAAATGCCGGAGAGAATTTTGATGGTGCTGCTTTTTCCGGCACCGTTCGGGCCAATATAGCCCACGGCCTCGCCGTCTTCAATACGGAACGAAACGTCGTTTAGGGCGTGAATTTCTTCGTACTCGCGGCTGAAAAATGCTTTTGCGGCGTTTTTAAAGCCTGCGTTTCGTTTTCGCACGCGGAAGGTCTTTTGTAAATGTTCTGCCTGAATCATGGTATACTCCTCTTTTCCGTTAACGGTACGGATTTTCGGGCTAAAGCGAACACAGAAACTGAAACACGGGCTATCAGTTTAATACAATTTTTATAAAATGTCAATAATTTGCACAAAAGAATTCTGAAATTCTATTACAAAAAGTGAAATTATGGCGAAGACGCTTTTTTCGGTATCTTTACATATAAACAGGAATTTGGCACTGTGGAGCCGGAAATGCTAAAAGAAGTTTCAAAATGGATGCCGACCGGGAAGAATTCGCACATTCACAAAGTATTTACAAATTTTGGTGTTGACATTTCCTGACCTTTGCAGTATAGTATAGACAAGGGTTAGCACTCAGGGACATAGAGTGCTAAAACCTGAGAGGTGCAAGTATGGAACTGACAAAACGCAAACAAAATATACTTGCCTCGATCGTAGACGGATACATTCGCACGGGCGAGCCGGTGGGCTCCAAGTCCATTGCGGAAAAAGCAGGTGTTTCTTCCGCAACGGTGCGCAACGAGATGGCAGAGCTTACGGAGCTGGGGCTTTTGGAACAGCCGCACACCTCCGCGGGGCGTGTGCCTTCACAGGAAGGCTACCGCGAGTTTGTAGATGCGCTGATGCAGCCGAAAACGTTAACGGAAGCCGAAAAGCTTACGATAGACGCGATGCTTGCAAAGAGCGCGTTTGACCCGGAACGATTATTGCGTGGCGCGGCGAAAACGCTGGCGGCTTCTACACGGTACCTTGCGTTGAGCACCACGCCGAGCGGCGCGGATGCAAAGATCAAGGCGGTGCAGTTCGTGCAGACGAGCCGCCGCACCGCAATGCTCATTATGATGAGCAGTGCAGGTACCATGAAAAACAAGGTGTTTCACTGCGACTTCGATCTTTCAAACGAGATTATGCGCATTTTCTTCCGCGTGCTCAACGAGCGCGTGACAGGGCGCGACGTGGCGGAGATTAACCGGGCATTTGTGCAAAACCTTGCGATCTCGCTGGGTGATATGGCAATTTTGATGTCGCCGGCGCTGGCGGCGCTTTTGGAAGTGGCGCTTGAAACGATGCAGACGGAAATTTCCGTAAGCGGTCAGATGAACCTGCTGTTCTACCCGGAATACAAGCTTGGCGGTGCACGCCGGGTGATGGATATTCTGGAAAGACGGGAGCTTTTGACAGAACTTCTCGCAGGCAAGCAGAACCGCACGCAGATCAAGATCGGCACAGAGACCGGGCAGAACGCCTTGGCGGAATCGTCGGTCATTTGCTCACGGTACAGCGTGAACGGCAGAGATGCCGGCGCGGTCGCCGTGATCGGCCCGATGCGGATGCAGTACGCACACGTCGCGGCACAAACAGCATATGTCGCAGATCGTGTAGGCGAAATGCTTACGCGCATCATGCGGGAAGAATAGAGAAAGGAGCGTTGCCAGATGGCAGAGGAAAAGAAGCCTGTTCAGGAACCCGAGCAGGAAGCGAATACCGAGCCGGCAGAGGAATCTGCAAAGGCTGCGGAAAAGGAGAAAAAGAAAAAGAAGAGCGAGAAGATTCCGAAAGAGGATTACGACCGCTTGCAGGCGGAGTTCGACAGCCACAAGCAGCAGCACCTGCGCGTGCTTGCCGAGTACGATAACTTCCGCAAGCGTTCCGCAAACGAAAAGAACGCCGTTTACAATAACGCCGTTTCCGATACAATCAACGCGATTTTGCCGGTGGCCGATAATATCGACCGTGCACTGGCACAGGAAAATGTCTCCGCAGAGGATATGAAAAAAGGCGTTGAGATGATTGCAAACCAATTTAAGGCGAGCTTTGAAAAGCTTGGCATCCGAGAAGTCGGTCAGGTTGGCGAGCCGTTTGATCCGGCGCTGCACAACGCGGTGGCGCACATTGAAAGCGACGAGCTTGGCGAAAACGTCATTTCGGCGGTGTTCCAGAAGGGCTACATGCTGGGCGATAAGGTCGTAAGACACGCCATGGTACAGGTAGCAAACTAAATCAGCAAATATCCATTTATATAGTAATTCAGAATTCACACACTTATTTGAGTTAAAGGAAGGTAATTGATATGGCAAAGACAATTGGTATTGACCTTGGTACAACAAACTCTTGCGTAGCGGTTATTGAAGGCGGCGAGCCGGTCGTTATCGCAAACGCAGAAGGCGCAAGAACCACCCCGTCCGTCGTGGCATTCTCCAAGACAGGCGAGCGCATGGTCGGTCAGGTCGCAAAGCGTCAGGCGATTACGAACCCGGACCGCACGATCTCCTCTATTAAGAGAGAGATGGGCACAGACCACAAGGTGACGATCGACGGTAAGAGCTACACCCCGCAGGAAATCTCCGCAATGATCCTCCAGAAGCTGAAGGGCGACGCGGAAGCTTACCTCGGCGAGAGCGTTACGAGCGCAGTTATCACCGTTCCGGCGTACTTCACGGACGCACAGCGTCAGGCAACGAAGGACGCGGGCAAGATCGCGGGCCTCGATGTAAAGCGTATCATCAACGAGCCGACGGCAGCAGCACTGTCCTACGGTATCGATAAGGAAGACGACCAGAAGATCATGGTTTATGACCTCGGCGGCGGCACGTTCGATGTTTCCATCATTGAGATGGGCGACGGCGTGCAGGAGGTTCTGGCTACGGCCGGCAATAACCGCCTTGGCGGCGACGACTTTGATAAGCGCGTCATGGATTGGATTATCAACAGCTTCAAGGTTTCCGACGGCATCGACCTTTCCGGCGATAAGATGGCTATGCAGCGTATTAAGGAAGCGGCAGAGAAGGCAAAAATCGAGCTTTCCGGCATGACGAGCGCTTCCATCAACCTGCCGTTCATCACGGCGGATGCGACCGGCCCGAAGCACCTTGACCTCACGCTCTCCAGAGCAAAGTTCAATGAGCTCACCGCAGACCTCGTTGAGAAGACCATGGGCCCGGTTCGTCAGGCACTGAGCGACTCCGGCCTCTCTATCGGTGAGATCAACAAGGTTCTCATGGTCGGCGGTTCCTCCAGAATTCCGGCTGTTCAGGAAGCGGTTAAGAAGCTTATCGGCAAAGAGCCGTTCAAGGGCATCAACCCGGACGAATGCGTTGCAATCGGCGCCGCACTTCAGGCAGGCGTTCTCGGCGGCGAAGTTCAGGGCTTGCTGCTGCTTGACGTTACTCCGCTTTCTCTCGGTGTTGAGACCATGGGCGGCGTGATGACGAAGATCATCGACAGAAACACCACTATCCCGACCAAGAAGAGCCAGATTTTCTCCACGGCGGCTGATGGTCAGACGCAGGTTGAAGTCAACGTTCTGCAGGGCGAGCGTGAATTTGCACGCGATAACAAGCAGCTGGGTCTCTTTAAGCTCGACGGCATCGCTCCGGCTCCGCGCGGCATCCCCCAGATTGAAGTTACATTTGACATCGACGCAAACGGCATCGTAAATGTTTCCGCTAAGGATCTCGGCACCGGTAAGGAACAGCACATCACGATTTCTTCTTCCTCCAACATGAGCAAGGAAGACATCGATAAGGCTGTTAAGGCGGCTGAGCAGTTCGCAGAGGAAGACAAGAAGCGCCGTGAAGAGGTTGAGACGAAGAACAACGCAGAGAACCTCTGCTACCAGGCGGAGAAGCTCGTAAACGAGAGCGGCGACAAGCTGGAAGAGGCGGACAAGACCGAAGTGAACAACAAGGTTGCAGCCCTGAAGACCACCATGCAGAACGGCACGGTCGAGGAGATCAAGTCCGGCATGGATGAGCTGCAGAAGGCGATTTACGCGGTCAGTGAGAAGCTGTATAAGGCAAGTGCACCGCAGCAGGGCGAGCAGGCAGCCCCGGGTGCAAACCCGCAGCAGGGCGGCCAGAACCCGAACGGTGACGTCTACGACGCAGACTACAAGGACGTCGATTAAGTTTTATAAAGGACACGTTCAAAAGCGCAAGGGGAGCCGAAAGGCGTCCCTTGCCTTTTGGAGTTTGCGAGGAGATGACAGCGGATGGCGGACAACAAAAGAGATTATTATGAAGTGCTTGGGGTCGATAAGAGCGCATCAGACGATGTGATTAAAAAGGCGTACCGCAAGCTTGCAAAGCAATACCACCCGGACTTGAATCCCGGAGATAAAAATGCGGAAACGAAGTTTAAGGAAGTCAACGAAGCGTATGAGGTACTTTCTGATAAAGACAAGAAGGCGCGCTACGACCAGTTCGGCTTTGCGGGTGTAGACCCGAACTTCGGCGGCGGCGCGGGCGGCGGAAATCCGTATGCCGGCGGCGCAGGCGGTTTTGATTTTACCGATATTTTCGACAGCTTCTTCGGCGGCGGTTTCGGGGGCGGCGGACGCCGTGCGAATCCGAACGCACCGCGCCGCGGCAATGACGTAGAGGCAAGCGTCACCCTTTCGTTTGAGGAAGCGGCAAAGGGCTGCAAGAAAAATGTGACCTACCACCAGATCGAAAATTGCCCGGATTGCAACGGCTCCGGCGCGGCCAAGGGCACAAGCCCCAAGACCTGCCCGAACTGCGGCGGTTCCGGCCAGGTGCGCATCAACCAGCGCACACCGTTCGGCGTGGTGCAGTCCACAAGCACGTGCGACCGCTGCCATGGCAGAGGCCAGATTGTCGATACCCCGTGCAAAACGTGCGACGGCAAGGGTAAGATCCGCCGCCAGAAGACGATCGAGATTTCCGTTCCGGCGGGTATCGATGACGATCAGATTCTGAATGTCGGCGGCAAGGGCAATGCCGGCTCTAACGGCGGTCCGAACGGCGACCTGCACGTATACATTACAGTTCGTCCGCATGCCATTTTCACGCGCCGCGGCAACGACGTTTGGTGCGATATGCCAATCACGTTCACGCAGGCTGCACTCGGCGCAGAAGTCACGGTGCCGACGCTCGACGGTAAGGTGAGCTACACCGTACACGAGGGCACGCAGCCGGGCGACGTGTTCAAGCTCAAGGGCAAGGGTATTCAGAGCATCAACGGCAGAGGACGCGGCGACCAGTACGTGCGCGTGACCGTTGAAGTGCCGAAAAACCTGAGCAAGCGCCAAAAAGAGCTTTTGCAGGAATTTGAACAGAATGCCGACGAAAAGAACTATCAGAAGCGTAAAAGTTTCTTCGGCAAGATCAAAGACCTGTTTGAAGACTAAACACGTGAAAGTTTAAAGTATCCTCCGTTCTGTACAGAGCGGGGGATATTTTGCTATATAAGCTCTTTACATTTTCAACTTTGTTCTCGTTGTGCAGCTTGGTATCGGCATTTTGGTGCTGCCCGACAATTTTTGTGCATTTTTTTGTTGCAATCCGCTGTGTTTCGGACTATACTAAATAGTAGAAATCAACAAACGGAGGTTGGTAAAATTGAAAAAGAGAATATTTGCGCTGTGCAGTGCCTTGCTGCTCAGCCTGACTGTGTTCGCGGGCTGCGGATCAAAACCGACGGAGGAGAGCGCCGCAAGCGAGCCGGAAGCGACTGCCACGGCTGCTCCGACGGCAGAGGCGGAATCTTCCGCAGCAGAGAGCACCGCAGAACCCACGGAAGCACCTTCCACGGAACCGGAGAATGTGAACCTGCTCACCGGTCTGCCGACCTTGACGGACGGCGCCATCGGCAAACGTCCTATCGCCGTGATGGTGAATAACGTAGACGCCGCCCTGCCGCAATATGGCATCTCCGCCGCAGATCTTATTTTTGAGTTACCGGTGGAATACGACCTGACCCGTTTGATGGCGGTGTACGGCGACTACACGCAGGTGCCGGACGTGTGTTCGGTGCGCAGCTGCCGATACTATTATCCGATTTTGGCGGTTGGGTTTGATGCGGTTTACGTGCATTGGGGAATTGACCCGACCATTGCGACGGAGACAATCAATAGTATGGAGATTGATCATTTCGATGCAGACTATTACGGTACAGGCAAGTATTTTGGCCGTGATAAGGATCGTATCAATGCGGGCTACGCCTGGGAGCATACCGGTGTGTTCTACGGTACAAAGGTGCCGGAAATGCTGGAAGATAGCAATGTTCGTACTGATTTGAAGGAAGATAAGATGGGCACAGCGTTTAAGTTCGTTGAGATGGACAAAAATGCTGCTCCGAGCGGAGAGGATGCAAAAAATATCCGTGTTGACTTTGGCGCGAATTACAGTACATTCAGCTATGATGCAGACAAGCATGTGTACATGAAAAACTACCAGAATAAGCCGCATATGGACTGCAAAACAAACGAGCAGCTGCAATTTGAGAATGTTATCGTTTTGGAAGCGGACATTTCCCTGCGTCCGAACGATGTTGATGGCCACAAGCTTATCAACTGGGAAGGCGGCGAAAATGCAAAGGGCTATTATATTTCCGAGGGCAAAATGGTGCCGATTACTTGGTCTAAGGCCGGTATGTATGACCCGCTGAAGTTCTTTGACGCGAACGGCAACGAGTTGCAGCTCAATCGCGGTAAGTCCTACATTGCGTTCACCTATGCGGGAAACTGCAAAGTTGAAGGGTAAAAGTTAAGAAAACAGACAAAAAGAGCTATCTGACTTCTCTAACAGAAATCAGATAGCTCTTTATTCTTGGATAATCTAAAATGTTGCCATTTTGTTGCCACAGCGGGCGCTCATGGCGAAAAAGCCTTGGTATGACTGGGCTTTTTCCGGGATGCAATCATTCAAATTCGCTCCCTAAAACCGTGACCTAAACGATTTCGTATAGATGGTTTAGCTTCGGTTATCGGGATTACTTAGATTATCCAAGAATTACGGTGTATCATAATTCCTGTTGTCATTTTGTTGTCACGCTGACAAGGATATTATACTTAATCGCACCACATAAATCAAGTGGTTATTGCCATTCTGTATCTGTCATTGTTAATCGTAAGTATGCTGAGTTTCGAATCAGGCAGCGCAGAGAATATTTAGGATGGTAACACAGAGAGGAGCACTCTAAATGGATTTATCAAATGTATCTACCGCCGAGCTCGTCCGCGAGCTATCCAACCGAGAAGGCGTGGAGAAAATCGTGGTCGAGCCGTATCAGCCCTACCAAATCATTGTGGGCGAGACCCATGTCTCCGATTCCGGTCCAATCGTACTTCTGAGAGTTTGGGACTGACAAACGACGCGTTCGCCGTGGGAATCGACAGTTCATTGAGGCACCTAAAACAGCCGCAAGTCATCATTTTGGTGACTTGCGGTGTCTTTGTCCGCATTCTGATCCGAAATCTGCACTGAAATTCAGCACAAATCATCGTGATAATGACTATACAAGGCGACCGCAATTTGTGCAATCATACGAAAATTGCTCAAAAGGCCTCATTTTAGCCTATATAATTTTATATAGCAAGGTCTTATTATAAGGGGTGCTATACTGACGGCAAATACCGTAAAGGAGAAAGAAATATGAATTCATTTGACAAGGTGATCGGGTACAAATCCATCAAGCGGGAATTGCTGCAAATCTGCGATATGATCCGCAACCGGACGATCTATGAGAAAATGGGCGCTCGTTTGCCCCACGGACTTCTGCTGTATGGCGACCCCGGCTTGGGCAAGAGCCTTTTGGCAAATTGCTTCATGGAAGAATGCGGACTGAACACGGTTACGGTGCGACGGGACAAAGGCGGCGACGCCTTTATCAATAGCATCGCGCAGGCGTTTGCAAAAGCAAAGGAAGAAGCACCCTCTGTCCTCCTTCTTGACGACATGGACAAATTTGCCAATGAGGATAGCTCCCGCTGTGACGCACCGGAATATGTGGCTGTGCAGGCAGGGATCGATGATGTAAAGGAAACGGCTGTATTTGTGATCGCCACGGCAAACGAGATTCGTAAGCTGCCGGATTCCCTGTGCCGCTCGGGTCGGTTTGACCGTAAAATCAGAATCCAGCCGCCAACGGCGGCCGATGCCGAAGCAATCATCGCCCACTACCTATCTGGGAAGCAGGTCTCTGATGACATCAACATGAAGGATCTGACAAAAATGATGAGCTATCATTCCTGTGCCGAGTTGGAGACGATCCTGAATGAAGCGGCGATCCGCGCAGCCTTTGCACGAAAGGACAGCATCGGAATGGAGGATATGGTCGGCACGGTGCTGAAGCAGCAATACGGCGCCTCGGAAGATGTTCCCCATAATTCTGAGGAAGCTGTCAAAAAGACCGCGCTTCATGAGGCGGGGCATTTGGTGGCGTGTGAAATTCTATCCCCCGGCAGTGTTGGGTTCGCTTCGCTGCTTCCCTCCAGAGAAAATCGCTGCGGCGGCTTTGTCCATACCTGTACAACGGTTCCCGATTCCTGTGAAGCGATCATTGCACTGGCCGGTAAAGCCGCCGTGGAGATGCAATATCCGGGGCAGCTCGCAGAGGGCTGCGGCAGAGATATCAAGCGAGCGGTCAATTCTATCCGTGAGGCGGCCGCCAATGTGGGAACGATGGGATTTTCTCTGCTTGATGTTGAAAGTGACCACTCTGTCAGTATGTCCGAAAGCTTGAACGCCCGCAGCGAGGCAGCGGTGCAGGCAGAGCTGGAGCGATGCTATAACAAGGCGAAAAGCATTCTCTCCCGGAATGAACTGTTTCTTGAAAAAATCACCGAAGCGTTTCTCGAGAAGGAAACGCTGCTCTATTCCGACATCCAACGCATCCGCAGCGCCACCGCAAAGGACAGTCCCGGGATGGCGCACGAGACCGTTTCGCAGTATCACAACGAAAACGAGGATTTGGACGAAGCGCGCAAGGACAGGATCCGACGCGTGCTGGAGGAGCACAGAAGAAATCGGTGTTATTGACCGCTGTACCGTACTTGTTATTTTCCACCGAACTTGGTATGATACCAATATAGAAAAATTAAAAGTTTGGAGGACAGAGAATATGAAAAGTAAAGAACTACTAGAGCGGTATTTAGCAAAGAAGTACCCGCATTTGGGAGAGAGTCTTTCTGATGGAGATAAAGTGTTTTTGTCAAGATATGCTATTGAGCGACAGCAGAGTAATTCTGTTGCCATGCTGAAAGAACTGAAATTAGGTAATTCATATGACAAATATTTCAGAGAGCATGAATATGCCCGCATCGTAAAAGATGATATTCAGAATATTTATCAGCGTTTCACCGTAAAGCAGAACGAAAAGAATTATGCTCCCTTTAATAACGATTTTTCTCTCTTTATGGAATGGTGGCTTTCTGAAATGGATGACAGAGGGAGACGCCACTGCTGCTACTGTGGGGTGGATGATGAGACACTTCGGGCCGCTTTTGATAATGGAGTTATCCACTCCAAAAAGCCAAGTTTTAGTGGTAACTTACAAATTGAACGAATGGACCCCGATGGAGGATATCGTCCTGAAAACTGCAAGTTTGCCTGCGTAATTTGTAACAATGCAAAAAGCGATATGATTTCCCGTGAAGAGTTTGAAAAGTACATTGCCCCTTCTATTGCAAAGTTTTGGGAACATATCAAAACAGATTGCTTAGGGGTTAATTAACTATTGATATAGGGGACAACATATGATTTGCATTTCCTCCCTTTTGCCACGGAAGTTTTCTAAGGAAGCAGCAGCAATTCTTACGGCTCTAAAAAAATATGATGTTTCTTATCGACTGTTAGATAGAACCAAAGACATCTGGCTGCGGGACTTCATGCCGGTGCAGACAGGCTCCGGAAGGCTGGTATCCTTCCGCTATGAGCCGTCCTATCTGAAAAACGATCCTGTTCTGAGGACCGTTTTTCGTAAGGATCTTGCTCCGCAGCTTGGCCTGCCGGTTACATACAGCAATATCAACCTTGACGGCGGGAACGTGGTGTTCTCGCCGTCCGGGGCGCGCGTCCTGATCAGCGACCGCGTCTTTTCCGAAAACCCGGAGTATCCGCCTGCCGCGCTGGTACGTGAGCTTTCGGAACTGCTGGAGGCGGAGGTTTTGATCATTTCCTCTCTGAAAAGCGACATGACCGGTCACGCCGACGGCATGGCGCGGTTCCTCGATGACCGCACCGTGCTGTGCAATCGGCCGCTGTCATCCTGCGGCTTTGAGCAAAAGGTAAAGCGGTCTGTGCGGGACTACGGCTTGGATGCGGTGGATTTTCCCTTTGTTCCGACCGGCAGGATCAGCGCCGTTGGCTGCTACCTGAACTACTTGGAGACAGAGCAGGCGGTTTTCCTGCCGGTGTTTGGCATCGAGCAGGATGCCGAGGCTGCGGCTTCGGCGCAGCAGATTTTCAGCAAAGAGATCGTGCCCGTCAACATCCGGGAGATCGCCCAACAGGGCGGCTGTTTAAACTGCATCAGTTGGGAGGACCATCATGCACAATGAACGCCATTTGAAAAACACGCCAGAGTACCGCTCCGGTATGTTCCGCATCGTTTCCTGCCCCGTCTGCGGCCATCCGACGCTGGATATGTACTGGATCTGCGCGCATTGTGGCTGGGAATATGACAATGAACTGCAAACGGAGGACGAGGAATCACCATGCAACGGTATGTCCCTGCGGGAATACCGCGAATTGTATCAAGTCGGAGGAACGGGTATGGCGAGAGTGGGAAAAGACCGCTGGGTTGCAAATCTGCACCCAAGAAATATTCCGGTGACAAAAACGACCCTGCGGAAGATGATTAGTCTCTACGATGACCGGCTTAGTCGGGCGCTTTGCTGCGCTCTGGCCATCGGCGAGGATCATCCGCGTTTTCAGGAGTGGCTGACCAAAGCATGCTATCATTTGCAGACGATCACTTCCTTTGTGTACATCGGCCCCTATCCGGATGGCGGGCCCTATTTTACGCGGCGGGCCATGAAACTGCCAGAGAAGTACTATGCAAAGGCGTTTGACGCTTTCTGTGAAAGCCCCGAGGAGTGCCGCGACAGACTGGAATCGCTCCGCGACGAGGATGCGGAACTTTTCCCCAACGGCATTACGGGCGAGTTGGTGGACCGGACATTAGCCAAGTATCTTGCGGTCAAACGCTATACTCTGCCCATGCTGACCAACACATCGGAATTCAACTATTTCTCCTTCTACCGCCACATCCTGCTGTATGTAGTAGAGCACGATGAGTATCCGGAGTTTCCTGCTCCAGACACTGGCTACAAGTACCCACCGCTGCCGGGAATGTCGGAATGTGATATTGATTTTGACTATTAAGGAGTGCCTATGTTCATGTATTTCTTGTTGCCCCACTGGGTACCCGCCACGTGGCGGAGCCGGGCGCAGACCAGCATCAGGGCGGAGTTGCCGTCAGGGAATGTCCCTACCACCCGCGTCCGTCGGCGGATCTCACGGTTCAGCCGCTCGATCACGTTGCTGGTACGGATGCGCGTCCAGTGTTCGCTGGGAAAATCGCAGTAGGTCAGCGTTTCCTCAATGTCGTCCTCGACCTTCCTGGCGGCCTCCTTCAGCTTCATGGCGCGCAGCTCGGCGACCACGGCTTTCGCCTTCTCTCGGGACGCCTTTTTGCTCTCCTGAGCGTGGATCGCCTTGAGCATTTTTGCCACAATTTTGACCTTGGATTTGGGCACAACAGAGAAAACGTTGCGGTAGAAATGCACCGTGCAGCGCTGGTATTTGGCGTCCGGGAACACCTCGCCCACAGCCTCCAGCATCCCCATGTACTTGTCACCGACGATGAGCTTCACGCCGTCCAAGCCGCGCCCACGGAGCCACTGGAAGAAGCTGACCCAGCTGGCCTTGTCCTCTTTCATGCCCTCAGCGGCACCCAAAACCTCGCGAAAACCGTCCTCATTCACGGCGATCGCCACCAAAACAGCAACATTTTCGTACTCTCCGCCCCAGTTGCGGCGCAGGTAGATGCCGTCCACGTAGACGTATGGATAGTGGCCGCCCTGCAAGGGGCGGTTGCGCCAGTCCTCAATGTGAACGTAGGCTTTCTTGTTCAGCTCACTGATGGTGGCAGGCGAAACCTTGCTGCCCCACAGCGCCTCCGTGATGTCCTCCACCCGGCGTACGGAAACGCCTGCCAGGTACATCTCGATGAGGGCCTCCTCCACGCTGCTCTCCCGGCGGCGATACCGCTCGATGATGGCGGTCTCGAAGGACATGCCCTTGAGCCGCGGCATGTGGAGCGTAACGTTGCCGGAGGTCGTGGTGAGATTCCGGTCATAGTGACCGCTGCGGTAGCCCTGACGGGCCTCGCTGCGCTCATAGCGGGCCGCCTGCGTCAGGGACTCCGCCTCCTTTTCCAGTAGCTCGTTCAGGGTTTCCTCTACACTTCCTCGAACTAATTCTTTGAGCTGCCCCTTGATAATTTCCTCATTGAATTGTACAATCTTCTCGGACATAGTTTGCTGTCTCCTTTCGAATGTTTGTGTGGTAACTTCATTCTACCAGAGCCTGCAAGCTATGTCTTCTTTTATGC
>OLRD01000120.1_pt1 | contig 73073 bp, 72 predicted proteins | sample 1672051 | NCBI WGS metagenome assembly OLRD01 (sample SAMEA3136640, study PRJEB25190) | human gut metagenome | biome: human gut; feature: human-associated habitat; material: faeces | place: Austria | collected 2013 | reverse complement strand
CAGCAAAGTCCCAGGGCATGAAGCAGCTGATGGCCGGCGGCGGTGTCGCCCTCATCGGCATCACCCTGGTACCGCTTCTTTCCGGTCTGTTCGGCTGATCGGCCGACCTTCCGGTAAGGGGATGCAGGCTTAAAAACCTGCATCTTTACATAGCCTGCGACATCCTTGCGATGCCGGCTGGCCTTAGTACAATGAAATCAGAATACCCGCAGTCTCTGTACTGCTACGATCCGGAGGTCAGATATGTTTTTACTAAAGATCCTTATGAAAGTTCTCTTACTGCCAATCATGCTGGTCCTCTTCGTGTTAAGAGTGCTGGTAAAGATTGGAATCGAGCTGTCATCCATCATCATTGGAGGACTGATGCTGATTGTTTTCGGCTGCATCATCTACGCCATCGTTCAGCAGATGTGGTCATCTGCATTTATCCTGATTGCCATGGAAGCCTGCATTATCATGGTCACGTTTGGCGCTAGCCTTCTAGAGGGACTCCTGCAGATTGCCCAGGAAAGCCTGGGAATCTTCATGAGATCATGATTTTTCATTTTTCCCTTGCAAATGACACACTTTCGTAAAACTCCTGTGCTATGATAGGGGCGTGTCGGGGGAAAAGATCTCGACTCGGGATTTGTGAGGATGATATGAGTAGCGAATTTGATGTCCATTATGGAGAAGAAGAGTTCAGAACCGTTGATGCCGGAATAGAAGCAATAGAGGCAGTTTTGACGGGAGAAAATACTCACGCCAAGGAAAGACTGCTGTTTTATCTTGATTGGTATATGGATCCATACTACAAGAAGGATCTGTCCGATATAGGGGGAGCACTAAAAGAACTCCTGCAGAGAATCGTCATTACCGACAATGATATCGGTATCGTTGAGGAAGCTCTTCATTTACTGGAAGCTTACACTGATGGACCGTATGCCATATTGGAGAACAATATTGACAATGTAGCTGAAGAATTCAAGCCAGAAGTTCTGTTCTTGCTGAATGAGGGTAATGAGTAACGCAAAAACAAATTCCGGTTTGCCGCGCTCTTAAACTAAATATGCCTCTTACATAGCCAGGCGCTTACCCAGTGTCCTGGCTATTTTGCTGCCCTTTTCCTGCAGGTGCACATGCGGGACGAGGGCATTTTTGTTTCCCGGGATCCGCAAATAGATCTCATTACCACTTCCCGGGGAAGTTCCCCGGAATCCAATAAGGAGGATTTATCTATGGCATTTTTCAACAGCGCAGTCGGTGTACTGCAGACTCTCGTCGTGGCACTCGGTGCCGGTCTTGGCATCTGGGGTGCGATCAACCTGCTGGAAGGTTACGGCAATGATAACCCCGGCGCGAAGTCCCAGGGCATGAAGCAACTGATGGCCGGCGGCGGTGTCGCCCTCATCGGCATCACCCTCGTCCCGCTCCTGTCCGGACTCTTCGGCTGATCGTAAAGGAGGTACCTGCCCTTGGAAGCGCTGCTCCAGCAGATCTCGGACTGGCTCAAGGGAATGCTGGTAGACGGCATCATGAATAACCTTTCAGGCATGTTCGATGCCGTCAACCAGCAGGTGGCGGACGTGGCGACCCAGGTTGGACAGACCCCGGCGAACTTCTCGCCGGCGGTCTTCGGCCTCGTCCGAAACATCTCCGAAACGGTCATCATTCCCATTGCGGGCATGTTTCTCACCTTCATCGCCTGTTATGAGCTGATCCAGCTGATCATCGAACACAACAACCTGGCAAACTTTGAAACATGGATCTTTTTCAAATGGATCTTCAAGACCTTTGTGGCGGTCCTGCTGATCACAAACACCTTCAACATCACCATGGCGGTCTTTGACGTCGCCCAGCATGTGGTGAATGCCTCTGCCGGGCTCATTTCCGGCAGTACGGCGGTCGATGCTTCTACCCTGGATACGATCCGGGAGACGCTGGAGGCCATGGAACTGGGACCGCTTCTTGGCCTGTTCCTGCAGAGCTTCATCGTGCAGATCTGTTCCTCCATCCTGTCGGTGGCGATCTTCGTCATCGTCTATGGCCGAATGATGGAGATCTACCTGATGACGAGCCTTGCGCCGATCCCGTTCTCCACTTTCGGGAACCGGGAACAAAGCCATATCGGCCAGAACTACCTGAGAGCGCTCTTTGCCCTCGGATTCCAGGGCTTCCTCATCATGATCTGCATCGGCATCTATGCGGTGCTGGTCCAGACGGTGTCCTTCACGGACAACATCATCGGAAGCATCTGGGGCGTCATGGGATACACGGTCCTTCTGTGCTTTGCACTCTTTAAGACCGGGTCTCTCGCCAAAAGCGTAATGTCAGCCCATTGATCATGAGGAAAGGAGGCGGAAAATGGCTGCATATATCCCTGTCCCGCGTGATCTCACCCGGGTCAAATCAAAGATTTTTTTCAACCTTACCAAACGCCAGCTGGTCTGTTTCGGGGCGGGAGCACTCTTGGGTGTCCCGTCCTTTTTCCTGCTGAAACGCATCGGGAGCACATCACTGGCGGCGATGGGCATGATCCTCATCATGCTGCCGATGTTCCTGCTTGCGATGTATGAGCGGGACGGTCAGCCCCTGGAGGTGATTGCAAAGCATTTCATCGAGACGAAATTCATCCGGCCTAAAGTACGGCCGTATCAGACAGACAACTACTATGAGGTCCTCCTGCGGATCTCGGAAGCTGAGAAGGAGGTAGACAAGATTGTTTCCGTTTACGACAAAACGAAGTCCCCGACGGGACGTAAAACTGCCGGCAAACCTGTCAAAAAAGGACCAGAAACGCGTCCAGGAGGTCATCGACCGGGCAAAGAAAAATGACGGAATCCCCCGGACGGCCCAGCAGTCCATTCCCTTTGACAGGATGTTCCCGGACGGGATCTGCCGGGTGACCGGCAACTACTATACGAAGACCATTCAGTTCCAGGACATCAACTATCAGCTGGCCCAGCAGGAGGACAAGACCGCGATCTTCGAGGAATGGTGCGGTTTCCTGAACTTTTTCGACAGCTCCATCCACTTTGAGCTTTCCTTTATGAACATGCTGACGGATGCTGAGAGCTTCGAGGCAAGTATCCGGATCCCGATGGCACATGACGGCTTCGACGATGTGCGCGAGGAGTATTCAGAGATGCTGAAGACGCAGCTCTCCCAGGGAAATAACGGCCTCACAAAGACCAAGTACCTGACCTTCGGCATCGAGGCGGATTCGATCCGCCAGGCAAAGCCGAGGCTGGCCCATGTACAGAACGACCTGATGAACAACTTCCGCCAGCTCGGTGTCCGGGCCCAGGTCTTGAACGGCAAGGAAAGGCTGAAGCTCATGCACGACATGTTCCACATGGGCGACGTGGAGGATAAGTTCCGGTTCGACTGGAAATGGCTTGTGGGATCCGGACTTTCGGTAAAGGATTTTATCGCGCCGACGGCCTTTGCTTTCCCTGGGAGCCGCACTTTCCAGATGGGAAGTCTCTACGGCTCCATGAGCTATCTTGCCATCACGGCTTCGGACCTTTCCGACCAGCTCTTAAAGGATTTCCTGGACATGGATTCGAGTGAAGTCATCACGATGCACATCCAGTCCGTGGACCAGACAGAGGCCATCAAGACCATCAAGCACACCATCACGGAGCTTGACCGGTCCAAAATCGAGGAACAGAAAAAGGCAGTCAGGGCCGGATACGACATGGACATCATCCCCTCGGACCTGGCGACTTACGGCAAAGATGCCAAGAGCCTGCTGAAGGAGCTTCAGAGTCAGAACGAGCGTATGTTCCTGATCACCATGCTCATCATGAACACCGGCAAGACCCCGCAGGAGCTGGAGACGAACGTATTCCAGGCATCGAGTATTGCCCAGAAGCACAACTGCATGCTGAGAAGGCTTGATTTCCAGCAGGAAAATGCCCTCATGAGCTGCCTGCCTCTTGCCCATAACCTTATTGATATCCGCCGCGCTCTCACTACTTCGAGTACGGCGATTTTTGTACCCTTTACCACTCAGGAGCTGTTCCAGACCGGAAAGGAATCTCTTTACTACGGCCTGAACGCTCTTTCCAACAACCTGATCATGGTGGACCGGAAGGCATTGAAGAACCCGAACGGCCTGATCCTCGGAACGCCCGGTTCCGGTAAGTCCTTCAGTGCCAAGCGTGAGATTGCCAATGCTTTCCTGGTGACGGATGACGACGTGATCATCTGCGATCCGGAGGCCGAGTACACGGCTCTTGTGCAGAAGCTGAAAGGCCAGGTCATTCACATTTCCCCGGCCAGTACCCAGTACGTGAACCCGATGGATATCAACCTGAACTACTCCGAGGAAGATAACCCGCTGGCCCTGAAAGCTGACTTTATCCTGTCTCTCTGTGAACTGGTGGTCGGCGGCAAGGAAGGACTGCAGCCAGTGGAAAAGACGGTCATCGACCGCTGTGTCCACCAGATCTACCAGAAGTATTTTGAAAACCCGGTGCCGGAGAATATGCCGCTTCTGGAGGACCTTTATAACGCCCTTCTTCACCAGGAGGAAAAGGAAGCCCACCATGTGGCCACGGCGCTGGAGATCTACGTCAAAGGTTCCCTGAACCTTTTCAACCACCGGACCAACGTCGATATCCAGAACCGTCTGGTCTGTTACGACATTAAGGAGCTCGGCAAACAGCTGAAGAAGCTCGGGATGCTGATTGTTCAGGACCAGGTCTGGGGCCGTGTCACGGAGAACCGCTCGGCCGGCAAGTCCACCCGCTACTATATGGACGAGTTTCACCTTCTTCTGAAGGAGGAACAGACCGCCGCCTACAGCGTTGAGATCTGGAAGCGGTTCCGTAAATGGGGCGGCATCCCGACCGGCATTACCCAGAACGTGAAGGACCTGCTGTCCAGCCGCGAGGTGGAGAACATCTTCGAGAACTCGGACTTCATCTATATGCTCAACCAGGCCGCCGGCGACCGGCAGATTCTGGCGAAGCAGCTCAATATCTCGCCGCACCAGCTGTCCTATGTGACGCACTCCGGCGAAGGTGAAGGGCTGCTGTTCTACGGGAATGTGATCCTGCCGTTTGTGGACCGGTTCCCGCAGGATACGGAGCTTTACCGGATCATGACGACGAGGCTCTCGGAGATCACACCGGAAGCAAAGGAGGCATAAGGCATGGATACGGAAAAGATGAGCCGGGACCGTCCCGGCAAAAGCAGCAACCTCGGTGAAAAGCTGAACACTGAGGGCAAGGCCAAGAAAGCCGCAGGGGCCAAGCTTCACAGCGAAACCACTGCCCAGAAGGCTGCCGGTGAGAAGATGCGCTTTGAAAAGGCTGTCTTTGGACCGGAAGGCGAAGCGGCGGCAAAAGGCCTGCGGCCGAAACAGCAGAAACGCTATGCAAGAAAGAAACCCACCACGAGCCGCGCAGCTCAGCTTGCAGAAGGCAAGGTCCGGTCGGATATCAACGAAAGCAGTGACGATAACGTCGGCGTTGAGGCAGCCAATGCAGTCAGTCAGTCGGCCGAGTATGCAGCCGACTCAGCAGGAGGTACGGCATCCAATGCCGTCTCCCGCTGGCGGCAGAAGCAGGCCATCAAAAAGGAGTATGCGGCTGCCAAAGCTGGCAAAACCGCAGGCGAATCGGCCGGATATGCAGCCGGTGCCGGAAAGGCTGCCGGCGGTGCATCGGCAAAAGGAGCCGGAAAAGCGGCCAAGGAGACGAAAAATGTCATGGAAAGAATGGCGGAATTCGTTTCTTCCCACAGCCACCTGATCCTGATGCTTGGCGGTCTTCTCCTGGTGGTCATGATCGTGGCCAGTGCCGTGGGATCCTGCTCGGCCTTTTTCCAGAGCAGCACCAACGTGGTCATCGGCACGTCGTACACGGCTGAGGATGAAGACATTCTCGGTGCCGAAGCGGATTATGTGGCGATGGAGACTGCCCTGCAGGCAAGGATCGACAACATCCGGACCGAGTACGATGGCTATGACGAGTACAACATTTCCATGGATGAGATCGGCCACAACCCCTATGAGCTTGCATCTTACCTGACGATTCTCTTTGAGAGCTATACCAGGGAACAGGTGCAGGATACGCTGACGGAGCTCTTTGAAGGCCAGTATGAGCTGACCATCGATGAGGTCGTGGAAACAAGGACCAGGATTGAGACCAGGGAGGTTGAATACTCTGAAACTGATCCGGAGACTGGCGAAACAGACACCTGGACCGAAACCGAGGAATATGAGGTTGAGTATGACTACTATATCCTGAATGTCACGCTCACCAACCATGGCCTTGGCCATGTGATCTCGGAGGCCGGCCTTACCGAGGACCAGATGTCCCGGTATGCGGTGCTTCTGCAGACCTACGGCAACCGGAAGGAACTCTTCGGGGACAGCCCTTACGCCATTATTACGCAGGAAGTGCTCCACTACGACATCCCCGGCGAGGCCCTGACGGATGAACGGTTCCGGAGGATGATCACCGAGGCAGAGAAATATCTCGGTTACCCCTACGTCTGGGGCGGCGCTTCACCAAGCACCAGCTTTGACTGCTCCGGATTTGTCTCCTGGGTCATCAACCACTGCGGGAACGGCTGGAGTTATGGAAGGCTCACGGCCGAAGGACTCCGACAGGTCTGCGCCATCATTCCGAGAAGTGAGGCAAAACCCGGAGACCTGATCTTTTTCCAGGGAACCTACAACACCAGCGGCGCCTCTCATGTGGGCATCTACGTCGGCGACGGCATGATGATCCACTGCGGGAACCCCATCCAGTACGCCAGCATGGAGACTTCCTACTGGCAGCAGCACTTTTATTGCTTTGGCCGTCTGCCTTAAGTCCAGGCAGGCGGTTTTTCATCCAAAAAGGAGGTCGAAATGGACGAAACGAGACTGAAGCGTCTTGGCGCGGAACTGGCAAAAGCCCGGAAGCGCCGGGATGAATGGGAAGCCAAGGTCAAGGACCTGGAGCGCCGGTATAAGGAAGCAGAGAACACCTGCATCCATGACATGGTGCATGCGGCAAATCTGACGCCTGAACAGCTGGCGGAACTGATCCGGGCGGCTGCCGCAGGACAGCCCTACACCCTGCCGGCGGACGCGGTACCTGCCATCATGCAGGATGATGCGGATGACTATCTGGATGATATCGATGAGGAGAAGGAGGAAATCGAAGGATGATGAAAATGAGGATTGCCGCAGTGCTTGCGGCTGTGATGATCGGGTCGGCGGCCCTGCCTACGGTGACGGCCTTTGCCTATGGGAATGATCCGGCCGAGACGACTGCTGAAGCCACTTCGGCAGATAGTACCGAAGCCGTGACTTCTGCCGAGGAAACCGAAAGCGTTGAAGAAACTTCGGCAGATACTGTAACTGCCGAAACTGAAGTAAAAGACAGTGTCGGGGATGAGACTGAGACCATGGCTGACGGTGAGGAAACCGCAGACAGTGAGGCCGGTGAAAACGGGGAGATTGACCTTTCCAGTCTGGATTTAAGCCAGATCCCCGGGATTGATGCTTCCCTCTTTACGGACATCCTTTCAGACATGGATCCGGAGGTCGTGGAGGTTCTCCTGAAAAACCCGAAGCTTTTGGCATATTTCCTGCCGACCCTGCATGTGACGGTAACGGACACTTCCGTGACCATTGCGGTGGACGGTGATGAGCCGGAGGAAAACCCGGTCAGGACAGGCCATGTCCGGACCAACGGCAGCAACCTGAATGTCCGTACCGGTCCCGGCATTGATTTCGACATCATCAACAAGTTGGCAAACGGCACCGAGGTCCAGGTCACCAAAGAGGAAAATGGCTGGTATCAGCTGGAGTTTCCGGCAAAGTACGGCTATGTATGTGGACAGTATCTGGAACTGAACGATATTACACCGGAGGAAACGCCGGAGGGCTACACCTTTGATATCGACGGGGAAATGATGGCAAGTTTCCTGTCCATTTTCTCCGGAATGTTTGAGGAAGATGAGCCCCAGACCGTGCCGGATATTCATGGCCTTACACCAGACGGGAACCTTTCCCTGGTGGACGACATCGGCCCAGTGACCGGTGAAGGCCAGCAGTTTGTCACCCTGGTCACGAAGGCCGGCAACTATTTCTACCTGATCATCGACCGCGATGAAAAGGGCGAGGAAACCGTACACTTCCTGAACCTGGTGGATGAGCGTGATCTCTTCACCCTGATGGAGGAAGACGAACAGGCTTCTTATACCGAACAGCTTGCGGCGGAACAGGCGGCAAAGGAAGCTGCCGAGAAGGCTGCGGCTGAAGCAGCGACTGCGGAATCCGGTGAAGGTGATGAGACCAAAACCGATAAGGACAAAGAGTCCGGTAAGTCCCGTAACATGCTACCCCTGCTCCTGATCCCGGTGATCCTGGCGGCAGCCGGCGGCGGATGGTTCTTAATGCAGACCAAAAAGAAGAAGCAGGAAGCCGAGAAGCCGGATCCGGATGCGGATTACACCGATGATGACGAAGAGGACTACGGTGCCGGCGAGGGTTACGAGGAGCCGGTAAGTACGGACGATACTGCTGATACAGACCCCTATGAGGACGAGATCCTCGGAGACGATGAGGAAGAACCTGAGGAGGAAGTGTGATGAAGGTGGTGATGACGCCGGAGGAGCTCCGCGACTATATCCGCTTCATGCCGGATGACGAGGTTTTAAGCATCACCATCGAGTACAGGGAGGTGAAGGAAGAAGGTGGCGGAGAAGAAACCGGAAAAGTATAAGCTGAAGGAAGTCTGTATCCGCCTTGCGAAGGGGCGGGCTCTTTACTCAGAGCAGCCCCTCTCTTCACCGGTAGCAGCTCTGGATGTGATGAGAAGGGAAATGTCTCAGTATGACCGGGAGGTTCTCTGCGTGGTCAACATGAATTCCAGGCTTCAGCCGATCAACTTCAACATCGTGAGCGTCGGGGACATCAATACCTCGATCGCCGCGATTCCGAACATCATGAAGTCGGGACTCATGACCAATGCGGGCTCCTTCCTCTTACTGCACAACCATCCATCCGGGGATGTGACACCGTCCCAGGACGATATCCTGACCACCCGGAAGGTCATTGAAGCCGGCAAGATCATGGGGATCCCCTGTGTGGACCACATCGTTATCGGGGGAGGAAACGGCAACTACTGCAGCATGCGGGAGGCACAGCTGGCAGACTTCAGCAACCAGATCATTTCCATGACGGCGGAGGACATCCTCCGCGTTGCGGACGGAACATCATTGTACGAACAAGGAGGAGAAAACATGCCTGAGAATGCAAGAGATAATGTGCAGGTGCCGGATTTCGTGCTGGAGGCGGAAGCCCAGATGGCAAAAGAATCCAAAGAAGGAAAGACGGCAGAAACACCTGGAAAGCGCGAAGAAGTCACTATCAAGTTCGGCAAAGGCCTGGCAGAGCCCTTCCAGTCGAAGGATGGCCGGGAGTTCATGCGGATCATGATTCCGAACCAGGACCAGTCGGACAAAACGCCCTGGGCCAGTTTTGTGCTGCCGGCAAAGGCGGTTCACGAGAACCAGTATGGCAAAGGCCTGTGGGCCAAGATCCCAGCGGACGGAACCACGGTCGTGACGAAGCCGGTCCTGAAAGGCCAGGATGAAAACGGCAAGAACATCTGGGAGGACCAGAAAACCAGGGTTCCGAACCAGGAACTGAAAAGCATGGTTGAAGCTTACAAGACCAGAGCTCCGCAGGGCAGGGATCAGAGAGTCGCCGAGCCCCGGGAATCCGCCAGGGAGAAGCTGGATGCCCTCGTAAAGGATACGGCATCGAAACTCACCCCGGAAAAGACTCCGAAGGCAAAGTCGAAAACCAAGAAAGGCCCCGAACTGTGAGTCGAAGAGGCGGCGAAAGCTGCCTCGGTACATATAGTTATTGACATATGCCAATAATAGAGCTATACTGGATGCAGTTTTTGACATATGCCAGAAAGGAGACGACATGCCGAGACCGAAAAGATGCAGACGTATCTGCGGATACCCGGATTACTGGAGCTTCTGCCCGGAAGGCGTGAACGCACCGGAGACCATTGCTTTCACGCTGGATGAATATGAGACCGTTCGCCTGATTGACTACCAGAAGATGACGCAGGAGGAATGTGCCACGCAGATGGGCGTATCCCGGGCAACTGTGACGAGTATTTATGAGAATGCCCGATATAAGCTTGCCGACGCCATGGTGAACGGGAGACGGATCCGTATTACCGGCGGGACTTATCGTATCGATGAAATACCGGCGTCAGCCGCTATCAATGAAAAAGGAGAGAATATCATGAGAATCGCAGTGACCTATGAGCAGGAAATGGTAGGACAGCATTTTGGGAGAACTGAGCAGTTCAAGATCTATGACGTGGAGAACGGCGAGATCAAAGCTTCTCAGGTTATTGATACCAACGGAACGGGACACGGAGCCCTAGCAGGATTCCTCCGCGCGGCAGAAGTGGAGACCCTGATCTGCGGCGGCATCGGCATGGGAGCCAGAAATGCACTTCAGGAGGTCGGTATCGAGCTTCTGCCCGGTGTCATGGGAAATGCTGACGAAGTTGTAAGAGACTACCTTGCCGGAAACCTGGCTTATGATCCTGACACAGCCTGCCATCATCATGACCATGAACACGGCGAAGGCCATGATTGTCATCACGGCCGTGGCTGCGGGGAACATGGCTGCCACGATTGATCGAACGGAGAAAACCTATGCCGATCCTTCTTGATCTTTTCCTGACCTTTGCGAAGGTCGGCCTCTTTACCTTTGGCGGCGGATATGCCATGATCGCCCTGATCGAGGATGCCTGCGTTTCGAAAAAAGCATGGATCACCCACGATGACATGATGAATGTCACGGTGATCGCAGAGTCGACGCCGGGACCTATCGCCATCAACTGCGCCACCTTTGTGGGATATAAACAGAAAGGACTTCCGGGGGCTGCCGCGGCGACCCTCGGAATCGTGCTGCCTTCGTTTCTGATCATTTTCTTGATCTCAAGCTTTCTGGATAACTTTCTGGAAATCGCCTGGATCGCGAACGCCTTCAAGGGCATCCGTATCGCGGTGGGGCTCCTGATCTTGGATGCCGGATTGAAGATGGTAAAGAAGATGCCGAAAAAGAAGCTTCCCCGTACGATCATGATCTCCTCCTTTGTACTTATGCTGGCAGTGAATGTGCTTTCCCTGCATCTTTCCACCATTGTGGTCATGCTGGCGGCGGGAATCGTGAGTCTTATGATCTTTATCGGAACGAAGCCTGCGGCACCCGGAAAAGGAGGAAGCGGACAATGATCTATTTTGACCTCCTTCTCGGGTTCTTAAAAGTCGGCTTCTTTGCCTTCGGCGGCGCCTATGGAGCAATTCCCCTGATCCGGGATGTGGTACTTTCCTACGGGTGGATGGATGAAGAGATGCTGGCCTATATGATCGCCGTCAGTGAGTCTACGCCAGGCCCAATCATGGTGAACCTGGCCACTTATGTCGGAAATACGCAGGCGGGCCTGCCGGGTGCAATTCTTGCGACACTGGCTGTTGTAATGCCTTCCTTTATCATTATCCTGCTGGTCATGGCCGTTCTGAAAGCCGCGCTGAAAAACCCGTATGTCCAGGCAGTTTTAAGAGGCCTGAAGCCCTGTATTATCGGGATTATTCTTGCAACGGGGCTCTATATGGTTCTGCATAACTGTCTGGGATCTGTCAGAAATGTACAGGCAGATGCAATGGCAGTTATTCTAACTGTTATCCTGGCTGCGGTTTACTTTATCCCGGCAAAAATGAAGAAGAAAGGCTTGTCGCCTGTCATGCTCATCGGCATTTCCGCTGTGCTTGGCATGCTGGTATATGGATTTTGATTCTGCCGATAATTACTGAGAAAGTGAGTTAAGATTATGGGATTGATACAGCCCTGCTCTTTAGAGCATGTTGAAAGATATGGTGAGATATATGCAAAAGCCTTCTCCGGAGAGCCCTGGAACGATCCCTGGGATCCGGCGGACGCAGTGATCCATGTGAGGGAGCTGCTGGAATCGAAGCAGTCTTACGGTATGGAATATGTGGAGGATGGCAAAGTTGTCGGGTTTATCCTTGGTACATCCATGCTCTTCCATTACGGCAGGACCTTTGAGATCAATGATCTTGCCGTGGATCCGGCATATCAGCGCAGAGGCATCGCAAAGATGCTTCTGGAAAGGTGCCTTGCGGATATGAAGGCCAGGGGCATCGTCGGCGTCCATCTGATCACGGCAGGCGAAGGCATCCTCCCGGCGTTCTATGAAAAATATGGCTTCAAGAAGGAGAACGAGGTGATCCTGATGGGACTGGAAATGGATGAATGATTTCCCTTTCAGGGCAAATCGCATAAGGAGTATGAAGATGAAAGAAGAATGCCTGATCTGCAAAGCACCTCTGGAGTATTTGGAAAAAGATGAACTCATGGAGTGTGCTATCTGCCATAAGAAAGAAAACAGTAAGACAAGATGCATTCATGGCCATTATATTTGTAATGAGTGCCATACGGCAGGGATGGATTCGATAATAGGGCTGTGTCTCACAGAGACATCCAGGGATCCGGTTACTATCATCGAGAAAATGATGGCAATGCCTTTCTGCCATATGCACGGACCTGAACATCATGTGATGGTTGGGGCCGCGCTGCTGACCGCGTACAAGAATGCCGGCGGTGATATTGATCTTTCATCGGCCCTGACGGAAATGATGAATCGCGGCAAAAGCGTTCCCGGCGGGGCCTGCGGATTCTGGGGAGCCTGCGGAGCCGGCATCAGCACCGGAATGTTTATTTCCATCATTTCAGGATCCACTCCGCTTGGTCAGGAACCTTTTGCCCTTTCGCATAAGATGACGGCAAAATCACTCGGAAAGATCGGTGAGATCGGCGGTCCCAGATGCTGTAAAAGGGATTCCTATCTGTCAATCCTTTCTGCCATAGACTTTGTAAAAGAGAACTTTGGCGTAGAAATGGTAAAACCAGAGATCATCTGCACTCATTCTTCTCAGAATAATCAATGTATTGGCAAACGATGTCCTTTCTCGAAAGCACATCATAACTGAGATGCATATGAATAAGACTCCTTACATAGCGTTCCTGGTTTCTTCAGGGACGCTATTTCTTTGCTCATTTTCAGAAAAGGAGGATGCACGAATGAAACTTGTCATTGCCGAGAAGCCCTCGGTTGCCCAGTCCCTGGCTCGCGTCATCGGTGCCACGAAGCGTCAGGACGGGTACCTTGAAGGCAACGGTTACCTTGTCAGCTGGTGTGTCGGTCATCTGGTTGAGCTTTCCGCGCCGGAGCGTTATGATGATCGCTTTGCCAAGTGGCGGCTGGAGGACCTGCCGATCCTGCCGGAGCGGTTCCTGTATGAAGTATCTGCCGGGACCAGCAAACAGTATCAAATCCTGAAAGGCCTAATGGAACGGCCGGATGTCGAAAGTCTCGTCTGCGCCACCGATGCCGGACGCGAAGGTGAACTGATCTTCCGCCTGGTCTACAACCAGTGCCGATGTAAGAAGCCCTTTGAACGGCTGTGGATCTCTTCCATGGAGGACACGGCCATCCGGGAAGGCTTTGAAAAGCTGAAACCGGGAACTGCATATGATGCCTTGTATGAGGCAGCCCTTTGCCGGGAGCGAGCCGACTGGATTGTCGGAATGAACGCCACCCGGCTTTTTTCATGCCTGTATGGCCAGACCCTGGCGGTGGGACGTGTCATGACGCCGACCCTTGCCATGGTGGTGATGCGGGATGCCCAGATTGCCGCTTTCAAGCCGGAGCCCTTCTGGACCGTGCAGATCACGGCTGGCGGGATCACGGCATCGAGTTCCCGGTTTCAGAAAAAGGATGAGGCTGACAGTCTCGCTGCCCTCTGCAGAGAGGAAGGAGAAGCCATGATCCGGACCGTGGAGACCAAAGAAAAGATGGAGAAACCGCCTCTGCTCTACGACCTGACCAGCCTGCAGCGAGACGCGAACCGTATCCTCGGTTTTACAGCCCAGCAGACCCTGGATTTTACCCAGAGCCTTTATGAGAAGAAGCTGGTCACCTACCCCAGGACCGACAGCCGGTACCTGACGGATGACATGCGGGAAATGCTGCCGGCGCTGATCACTTCCGTCGCAAAGAAGTTCGGCTATGCCGGCGAGGCTCTGCGCACAGATCCGGTACGCTCCGCTTCCGTCTTTGACAGCAGCAAGGTCAGTGACCACCACGCCATCATCCCCACAAAAACCATGGCAGGAAGTGATATCACAGACCTTTCTTCCGGAGAAGAGGCAGTTCTTCAGCTGATCTCCGCAAGGCTTCTCTGTGCCGTGGCTGAAGATTACCGTTATGCGGAAATGACCGTGAAACTCAGCTCAGGGGCCGAGGAATTCACGAAGAAAGGTAAGACTGTCCTGGCCCCCGGCTGGAAGGCCATCTGGCAGCATTTCTATCCCGAAAAGAGGAAGGATGAGGATGCTTCCGGTCCGACTCCTGCGGAAGGAACGCTAATGAAAGTCGATGCCGTCGAGGTGAAGGAAGGCAAGACAAGCCCGCCGAAGCATTTCACGGAAGATACCCTCCTCTCGGCAATGGAAACCGCCGGTGCGGATGAGACGCCGGATGAAGCGGAACGCAAAGGCCTGGGAACGCCGGCTACGCGAGCAGCCACCATCGAAAAGCTGGTCCAGCGAGGCTTCATTGAGAGGAAAGGTGACAAGAAGACCCGGCAGCTTATTGCCACCGACAAGGGCAGTTCCCTGATTACCGTCATGCCGGAGCAGATCCAGTCAACTTCCATGACTGCCGAATGGGAACAGAAACTCCTGCAGGTGGAGCACGGCGAGCTGGACGGCGGTGAGTTCATGTCCGGCATCGAGGGCATGATCGCGGGGCTGGTAACGACTTACGAAAAAGTGAAAGGAGCAGACGCACTGATGAGCAGAAATAAAGTGATCGGCACCTGTCCGCACTGCGGCGCGGAGGTGCTGGAAAGGCAGAAAGGATGGTTCTGCAGCAACCGGGAGTGCCGGTTTGTGCTGTGGAAGGACAACACTTACTTCACGAAGATCGGGAAACACCTGACGCCTCAGGTCGTGGAGAAGCTCCTTCGGGATGGCCGCGTGAAGTTGAAGGACTGCAAGAGCCAGAAGACCGGCAAGACCTACAATGCGGATCTTCTCCTTACCACCGAAGCTGACGGCAGACCGCAGTTCTCCATGGAATTTGAGAACCGGAAGGGAGGCGGGAAATGATGGATGAGAAGGATCACAGCATCCGCTTCATCAACAGCAACTACGACACGCTGTTCCGCATTCCCGACGGAGGCATCGTGGAGGTCCGGTTTCCAGACCGGGCCTTCTCTGCGAAATGCGAGTACCTGGACGATTGCCACACGCTGGTAGGCGACACGGTCTTCCACATCTGCGAATTTGCCGAGATGGTGGAACGCCAGGGCGGCTCTGTCCGACCGGAACCGGAAACCACGCTTGATAAGGCTGCCTGGCAGCTAGCCCACAGGGAATACCTGATGGTCGAACGGACGGACAGCGGTTTCCGCTATGAGCTCCTGACAAAGCAGTTCGCGTCAACGGTACAGGGGCAGGTAGACCGCCCGGGCTGGACCATGAACCAGGCCAGGGAATATATCCTGGATACCCTGAACATGACCCGCAGGAACCGCAGGGCTGTTCCGTTTGAGGAAGTGAAGGCTTCTGCAAAAGAAGCTGCCGCATCGGTCCTGGGACAGTTGAACAATCTGAAAAGCAGGCCGGAACCTCCCGCGAAGGCCGGAAAGGAGAAAGCCCATGGCGGAAAAGACTCAAGGTAAATACCCTTCCCAGTTCGAGAAGGTCAAAGAGATCACCGACAAGCTGGAAGCCGGGATCAAGGAGCTGATGGACAGCGACAAGTTCAAGGAATATCTGAAATGCCTTTCCAAGTTCCATAACTACTCCCTCGGTAATACGATCCTCATTGCCCTTCAGAAGCCGGACGCTACACTGGTGGCCGGCTACACTGCCTGGAAGAACCAGTTCGGACGGCAGGTGCAGAAAGGCGAACAGGGCATCCGGATCCTGGCGCCGACTCCCTATAAAAGAAAGATGGAGGTCGATGTCATCGATCCCTCCACCGGACAGGCCAGGATGAATCCGGACGGGACGAAGGCAACGGAGCTGAAGGAAATCATGGTGCCGGCATTCAAGGTGGTCAATGTCTTTGATGTTTCCCAGACCGACGGCCGGCCTATCCCTTCCATCGGCGTGAATGAGCTGACCGGCGATGTCCGTCAGTACGGGATGTTCTTCGAAGCTTTGAAGCGCTCCTGTCCGGTTCCCATCAGCTTTGAGCAGATCGATTCCGGTGCCAAGGGCTATTACCACACGGTGGATCACAGAATTGCACTGCAGGAAGGTATGAGCCAGGTCCAGACCATCAAGACCCTTATCCACGAGATGACGCACCAGCATCTGCATTCGAAGGATCCGAAGGAAATGTCTCCGGAGGAACCGCGCCTTACCCGGAATGCCAAAGAGGTGGAGGCCGAGTCTGTCGCCTATACCGTTGCCCAGCATTACGGGATCGAGACCAGTGATTACAGTTTTGCCTATATCGCCGGATGGTCTGCAGGCAAGGATACGCCGGAGCTGAAAGCTTCACTGGACCGTATCCGGACAGCGGCGGATGAGTTGATCACCGGGATCGATACGCAGCTGCAGATCCTCCAGAAGGAGAAAATGACAGAACTGGAAGCACAGGCGGAAACGCTGGCCGTTAAACTGGATGAGCTTTCTTATGACTTTGATTACTACGGCTACGTCGATGCGGTGGATGACCGGGAAGCCGTCGTCCAGCAGAACAAGGAAATGCTTCTGGAAAATGGTACGCAGGTCGAGGGCATCCTGGAATTCCTTCAGGAGGTTGTGGCCGATGAAGGTGACTGCTCTGCCAGGGCGGCTGCACTGATCACCGAGGTAAAAGAGTTCTCCGAAGCGGCTGCAGCTTTCATGCCGCCGAAAGAACCTGATTCGCAGGTTCCCGGTCTGCAGGAAAACGGTACCTATCGTTATTACTCCACACAGCGGCCGGTAGACCTCGGGACGTTTCCCAAGCCGCCGGACAATCCGGTCGTGGAAGTCCATAACTATGATGCGGACAGCCGCATCCCTGTTGAAAATGGCATGATCCAGGCCTGGGGCTATGTGGAGTACCAGAAGCCTCTGACAGAAAAGGAAGCCGGCGATTATGAGTTGCGTCCCGCTCCTGCCAGATTTACGGAGAAAGAAGTCCGGGATATGCCAAAACCGGACATTCAGGCAGGAAAAGAGGACATTCACCCGGCAAAACCGGACATTGGTCTTCAGACGGAAAAGGCTGGCAAACCGGAGCCTGAAAAGAAATCTGTCCTGAAGGACCTGGAAGCAAAGACACCGAAACCCAGGGAGCCGAAGGCATCCCGGAAACCGAAAAAGCAGAAGGAGGAAACGCGATAATGTTTACTGTTGAAGAGATCACCCTGCTCCGTTCCTTTGACACATCCACCCGCCGTACGGCAATCCTTTCCCTTATGAACGAAATGGGAATGATGCAGAATGAGGAGCTGATCGCCCAGTGCATGAGCATGGTGAAGAAGCTGGAGAACGTCACTGATACCGACTTTGCCGGTGTCGATTTCACGGTCTATGACGACGAGGAGGCAGATCATGAGTAAATGGGATGAAGCTCACACTGAGCCGTTACACGATCATCCGGCGGAAAAGGATCAGCTGGTCGCGGCCATGGAAGCTGCCGGTTATGTGCTGGATACGCTGGAAAGCACAGAGGATAATCTGCGCTTTTATGGCGCTTACGGGAATCTGCTGACCATGGGCGGGTGGCATGAGTGCGAGGAATGGCTGAACGGTGTTGTCTTTGATGACCCGCAGGTCAGTGACCGAGTGGAGATCATCCTCCATCCGGAGCGTTTCCCGGAACGGGATCCGCAGCGAGCTGCCCTTCGAGCCGTGGAGGATTCCGTGGAACAGAACGACAACCACTTTGACGGCGTGATCAATAACCAGCCACAGCCGGATCCTGCAGAGATCCTGCGGCAGAGTGCCAGGGAATCGGAAGCTTCTGAGGAACGACGGTCCGTGCTGGAAGCTCTGAAAGAGCGGCAGGTCCAGGCGGCAAAAACTGCCGAGAAAGCGGAGGCAGAAACCAGAAAACACAGACCCAGGCTTTTATGCGACGAGGAGGTACCGGTGAGAGTATGAAAAACAGGAATCAGGAAATTCATGTCCTGTGGACCAGGGAGGAATGGGAACGGCTTCATGAGAAGATGCAGGAAGCCGGCGTGAAAAACCGTAGTGCTTATATCCGGAAAATGTCCCTGGATGGCTATATCGTCAAGCTAGACACGTCCGATATCAACCAGATGATCGCGCTTCTCAGGAACGCCACCAACAATCTGAACCAGGTGGCCAAGAAGGCAAATTCCACCGGCAGCATTTATGGTGCAGATATTGCCGACATGCAGGTGAAGCAGGATGAAATCTGGGAAACCGCCAAGGAGATTCTGGCGAGACTGGCGACGATCCAGTAAAGGAAAGATGGCGGCGCAGGGATGTTCTCTGCGCCGCCGTTACATGACGAGAAAGGAAGTGAACACTATGGCAGCAGTCAGACTCATTGCCCTGCATGCGAACAAGGGCCGGACCATAGCTCAGACCCTGGGCGCCCGTACGGATTATGCCAAGAATCCGGAAAAGACAGAAAGAGGCGAGCTGGTCACGGCCTACGGCTGTGATCCCATCACGGTAGATGAGGAATTCATGCTGCAGAAGCGCCTGTACTTCCAGGTGACCGGCCGCAGCAGGATGGATGATGTGATTGCCTACCAGATTCGCCAGTCCTTCAAGCCAGGCGAGATCACACCGGAGGAAGCCAACCGCCTGGGGCACGAACTGGCTCTGCGATTCACCAAGGGGAAATATTCCTTTATCGTGGCGACGCATACGGACCGGGCGCATATCCACAATCATATCGTGTTCAACTCCACGGCCATGGACGGCACAAAGAAGTTCCGGGATTTCCGGCGCTCCGGCCTTGCCCTCCAGAAGATCAGCGATCTCATCTGTCTGGAGAACGGGCTTTCCGTCATAACGCCGGCGCCATACTCCGAGCGAAAGAAACGGACGGTATATCCGAAACGGGAATCCGTCCGAAGCATCATCTGCAGCGATATAGACACCATTCTTGCCGGAAAGCCGAAGGATTTCGAGGCCTTCATCAAATCGTTGGAAGATGCGGGATATGAGGTGAAACGCGGCAGATATCTGGCCGTAAAGGGAAAATCTCAGCAGCGGTTTATCCGGCTTTCTTCCCTCGGGGAAGGTTACCGGGAAGAAGACATCCGCGCTTTCTTTGCCGGTGAAAGAAAGCACGAAAGTAAAACCGCCGTGAAGGCGCGGAAAGAGAAACCGGTAAGTCTCCTGATCGATGTGCAGAAAAAACTGCGGGAGAAAGGACCTGGCTATGCCCGTTGGGCGACGGTCTACAACCTGAAGCAGATGTCAAAGACACTGCTCTTCCTCCGGGATCACAACATCGATTCCGCAGAGCAGCTGCAGGATCTGGCCTCGCAGAAGGCTGCGAAAAGGGATGAACTTCTTTCCTCCATCCAGGCATCGGAAAAGCGCCTGGCGGAGATCGCCACTTTGAAGAAGCACATCATCAATTACTCTAAAACGCGATCCACCTATGAAGCCTACCGCAAGGCAGGATACAGTAAAAAGTTCTTCGAAGCCCACCGCGAAGAACTGACGCTGCATAAGGCGGCCAAGCAGGCCTTTGATGAACTTGGGGTAAAGAAGCTTCCGAAGGTAAAAGAGTTAAATGCGGAGTATGCGGAGCTCCTCTCCGGAAAGAAGGCAGCGTATGCTGAATACCGGAAGCTGCGAGATGAGGCTCAGGAACTAACGATTGCCAGAACGAATATTGAATCTCTCTATGAAGCAGAGAGAAAAGAAACAGAACACAGAGACAGAGAACGAAGCCACTAAGGAGCAGAAAAGAAATGCCGGAAGATGCCTTGAACTTATGAGGCATCTTCCGGCTCTTTTTATTTTGCGGCGAGACTTTTGTAGTAGTTGCCGAAGTCTTCCATCGACTTGATGATCGGCCGCATGGATTCACCCAACTCGCTTAAAGCATACTCTACACGCGGCGGGACTTCCGGATAGACGGTCCGGGTGATGATCCCATCCTCTTCCATAGACCTCAGGCTGTCGGTCAGGACCTTCTGGCTGATGCCGTCCAAGCCCTTTCGCAGTTCATTGAACCTCCAGGGGCGGACCAGGAGATTCCGGAGGATCAGCAGCTTCCATTTGCTGCCGATCAGCTGTACGGTGGTCGCAACCGGGCACTCCGGCAATTCTTCTTTTGTCTTCATAAGTAAGCTCCTTTCAGGCGCCGTACTGTATGCATCAGCAATGCGAAAAACGGCTTATTTGCGCAATGGTTCATATTTGAAACCTGCATTCAAAAATAATATAGCACAACAGGAAGCGTCTGTCGATGGGTTACAAAAAGGTGCCTATGTAATAAAAAAGTGCGTTCTTGTGGAACATACGCCGGTCGGTTACATTGGAACCACAGAAGGCAATGGTGCCTGCTGAAAACCACTTCACAAAGGAGGATACGATCATGGCATTAGCAAACATCGCCGGATGGGCAGAGGAAAACAAGGCGGCAGCAGCCTGCGGGACAGCCTGCGGTGCAGCGGACAAGCCGGCAGAGACTCCGGCAGCCTGTGGTGCAGCGGACAAGCCGGCAGAGACCCCGGCGGCCTGCGGAGCAGCTGATAAACCGGACAAAACACCTGCGGCTTGCGGAACTGCCTGCGGCGCAAGCGACAAGTAAGAACACGCTTACAGGAAACCTTCTTACTGTTCCGCCTGATCCTCCGGCTCTTACCGGCCGGGGGATCCCTTAAGAGAATCCCATCAGCAGAACGCTGATTTCAGATAGAGATGCAGGATCATCGGAGGATGACAGAATGAAACCGTACTTTTCTTTTCAGTGGCATATCACGGATGAATGTGACCAGAGATGCAAACACTGCTATATCTTTGCTGCAGGCGATCATACCTGCCTCAAATCCATGACCTGGAGCGAGATGCAGGACACGTTTTACAACTGCCTGGACTTCTGTGAAGTGTTCGGTCGTACGCCCTACTTCTACCTGACCGGAGGAGATCCGATCCTGCATCCGGATTTCTGGAGACTTCTGGATCTGTTCCATGAGCATGGCGTGAAGTTTACGATCATGGGAAATCCGTTCCACTTAAACGATCAGGTGTGCCGCGAACTGAAATGGTACGGCTGCGAAAAGTACCAGCTTTCTCTGGACGGCCTCCGTGAGACTCACGACTGGTTCAGAAAGCCCGGATCCTTTGACTGCACGCTGGAGAAGATCGGCTGCATTAACCGCGCCGGCATCCGAAGCGTGATCATGACCACGGTTTCAAAGCAGAACCGCATGGAGGTTCCGGGGATTATCGATGAGGTCGTAAAGGCAGGGGCGAATATCTTTGCCTTCTCCCGCTATGTTCCCAGCGGCGGAGAACTGGATACCTCCATGACCGCTATGGAATATCGCCAGCTTCTTGAGATATGCGACCAGAAATTTAAAGAATATGAAGCTGAGGGTTGCCAGACGTATTTCAACAAGAAAGATCACCTCTGGACGCTCTATGAGTATGAGACCGGTGCATTCAGAATCCCGGAAAATGCGAAGGAAGGCATGATCTACGGTGGCTGCAACTGCGGCAACTGCCACATCACCATCCTTCCCACCGGTGAGATCTATGCCTGCCGTCGTGTTGCGGAGAGCAAGGTCGGAAATGTATTCGAGGACCGGATCGCCGATGTGTGGCTGACCGGGATGGAACAATACCGGGAATATCAGAACTTCAGCAAATGTTCGCGCTGCAAGCTGCTGGCCTGGTGCCGGGGCTGCCCTGCGGTAGCCCGCGGAACCAACGGAAGTTTTTATACAGATGACCCGCAGTGCTGGGCGAGCGAGGAAAACGGACTGCTGAGCCCCGCCTGTGACAGGAGGATCGGATGATGGACATTGAAACATGCCTGAAGAAACTTGGTTATGTCGGCGTATTGGATTTCGCTACGGTAGATGAAGATGGGGCTCCGCAGGTGCGGAACATCAGTGCCATTCACTATGAAGGAACAACACTGTATTTTCTGACAGCCAGGGGAAAACCATTTGCCAGACAGCTGAAAGCTGACGGAAGGGTACAGATCCTCGGCTATACAAAGTATAAAGAAACGATCCGCCTGTCCGGCAGGACTGTTGAAGTGCCGGAAGAAGAACAGATCAAATGGCGGGACGTTATTTATGCAGAGCAGCCTTATCTGGAAAATGTCTATCCGGGTGAAACAAAGAACATCGACACGATCTTCATGCTGAAGGACTACACAATAGAGTATTTCTGCCTTTCCACACGCCCCATCACGAGGGAGTATTTTACTGTCGGTGATGCCGGAACGGTAAGGAAAGGCTATTACATCAGTGAAAACTGTATTGGCTGCGGAACGTGTCAGAGCGTATGCCCGCAAAACTGTATCGAAGAAGGAACTCCGTTCCGTATTCAGCCTGATCACTGCCTGCAGTGCGGGAACTGTTTTGAAAACTGCCCGGTACAGGCTGTTCAGAGGTATTGATATGAAAGCCGTATTGCTGGATAAAATAACAGAAGGTAAAGATATTGTCCTGTCCGAATGCCTGGTGCCGGAAGTGAAACCCGGATGGGTACTGATTAAAGTAAAGGCCTTCGGACTGAATCATTCGGAGCAGATCCTCCGCCGCAGTGAGATCAATGCCGCTTATATTCAGAAGCCGGTAATTCCCGGTATTGAATGTGTCGGTGAAGTTGCGGATCCCTCAGATACAGATCTGAAGACGGGCCAGAAGGTCATCGCACTCATGGGCGGAATGGGAAGGTCCTTCAACGGCAGCTATGCGGAATATGCACTTCTCCCAAGGCGGATCGTGTTTCCGGTGAATAGCGATCTTCCCTGGGAAGTGCTTGGCGCTGTTCCGGAAACGTACTTTACGGTCTGGGGATCCTTGTTCGAATGTCTGCACCTCAAAAAAGAGGATACGCTGCTGATCCGCGGGGCAACCTGTGCGCTTGGCTATGCGGCCATGCAGATCGCGAAAGCACTCGGCTGCAGGGTAATTGCCACGACGCATAAAGAAAGTAAACTGCCGCTGATTGCGGAAGTGGACGAAGCTGTCATCGATGATGGCAGGCTGACTGGAAAAGTACATGGTGTGACAAAAGCGCTTGACCTTATCGGTCCCCGCAATCTGAAAGATACGCTTACTGCAGTGGAAAAAGGCGGCATTGTCTGCCAGACAGGCATCCTCGGCGGAGTCTATGCGTTAAACGGTTTTGATCCCATCAAGGACATCCCGAACGGCGTATACCTTACCGGTTTCTTCTCCAATTATCCGACCCAGCAGGTCATAGATGAGATCTTTGCTTTCCTCAATGAGAAAAAGCTGGTTCCGGTCAGCGGTAAGGTCTTTGATTTTGAGAATATACAGGAAGCAATGACTGCCCAGGACGAGGGAACCGTCAATGGAAAAATCGTTGTAAAAGTATGAGGCAGCACTATGGGAGCAGAACAGAAAACACATTTCCAGATCGATAAATCCAAATGTATCAAGTGCGGCAAGTGCATCAATACCTGCTCCGGCATGGTGATCGAATTCGGTCCGGATGGCTATCCGCAGATGAAAGAGTTTGAGCGTTTTGGCTGGCGGGGATGCTGGAGGTGCCAGCACTGCCTGGCGGTATGTCCGCAGGGCGCGATTTCCATCTTCGGAAAGAAACCGGAGGATTCTCTGCCGCCTGCTCCGAAAGAGATGGGCGAATATATGGAGCGGCTGATTGTAAACAGAAGATCCTGCCGCAGATTCCTGGATAAGAATGTGGATTCCAAAGTGATCACCGGTATCCTTTCCGCAATGGCAGCAGCCCCAACGGGCGGCAACGCCATGGGCGTTGAGTACACCGTCATTGATGATAAAGGACGTGTGGATGAGATCCGCAAAGTTGCTTACGCAAAAATGGACGCGGACGCGAAGAGACATATTTATACGCACAGCTTCAGTGATTTTTACTACGGGAAAATGAAGGAATCCGAGAAGACGGTCCGCAAAGGTGATCTTCTTTTCTGCGGAGCGCCGCATCTGTTTATCGCCCATGAGAAATGCGTCGGCAAATGGGCGGAGGACAGCAAGACGAACTGTCATCTGGCCGCAGCATATTTTGAACTGCTCTGCAATGCACATGGCCTCGGAACAACGATCATGAGTTATTCCGCAGAAGTCCTGAATGAGCTGGCACCGGAAGCCAGGGCGATGCTGAATATACCGAAGGATCACTATACCGGCCTGATCATAGGCTTCGGATATCCTGAAATCGAATATGCCAGGGGTGTTCAGAAAGACCGTTCTGCGAAAACGCACCGCTATACGGAGGGAAAACGATAATGGATTTCATGGAAATATCAAGAAAACGGAAAACCGTCCGCAGGTTCTCACAAACTTCCGTGGAACAGGAAAAACTGGAGAAGATCCTGGAAGCGGGTCGATGGTCTCCTACGGCTGTTAATCTGCAGCCACAGAGGATCCTGGTGCTGAATACACCAGAGAGTCTCGCGAAGGTAAGGGAATGTGCCCTTCCCGGTTTCGTGGACAGTAAAAATGAAGAAAAAACAGAAAGAAACGCAGGATATCTTGTCGTATCACACTCAGGCGGCGGGATGCTCAGACAAGGCACGCGCAAAGGCATCCGGAGGACGCCAGCCAATAGAGGAATGCGGGCGCACCGGATTGTAAAAAGTCTCGATATAAGCGAAGACGTCTGCCATGGCTTGTGCCCTTGAGGCGAAATGGCGCAGATGGACGCACTCGCACTTGAGGCAGCTGAAGAAGTTTTCGGCCACGGCGTTGTCATAGGGATCGCCCTTGCGGGACATGCTTTGCCGGATGCCGAGACTGGCGAGACGCTGACGGTAAGCGTAGGCGGCGTATTGGACGCCGCGGTCGGAGTGGAAGATGAGGCCGGGCAGAGGCTTGCGGCGCCGGACGGCCATGCCGAGGGCGGCGAGAGTGAGATTTGTGTCGATGCGGTCGGAGAAGGCGTAGCCGACGATCTGCTTTGTGCAAAGGTCTTTCACAACAGCGCAGTAGAGCCAGCCCTCGCCGGTGGGGATATAGGTAATATCGCCGACCCATGCGGTGTCTGGCTTGTCAAAGGAGAAGCGGCGCGCAAGGAGATTGGGCGCGATGGGGTGCGCGTGTCTTGAGTTGGTCGTGGCTTTGTAGGCACGCCTGCGTGTGGAGGAGATGTTCATCTCGTTCATCAGGCGGTGGATGCGCTTGCGCGAGCAGGAAAGCTGCGGGCGGATCAGGTGATACAGGCTGTCCAGCCCAAGGGCGGGATAACGCTGGTGCAGGCTCAGCAGCCGGCGTTTCAGTTCCTGATCCTTCTGCCGGCGCAAAGAAGGTTTGCGGCCCAGCCATTCGTAGTACCCGCTGCGGGAGACCTCCAGCAGTCGGCATACAAGTTCCACAGAGGCCCCCGCGCGGGCCGTACGGATGTACCGGTACTTGTCCTCTATGGTTTGGAAAGTATGCCGACGGATTTTTTTAGGATGTCAATGACCCCGTCTTTCTCTTCAAGCTTCTTGCGCAGTGCTCGAATCTCCGCCTCCAGTTCGCGCAGGCGTCTGGCGTCGCGGTTTTGGCGGTCAGCTTGCCCCGGCGATGGTGCGCCTGCCGCTTTCAGCCAGCTGCGCAGCGTGTCGATGCAGATGCCGAGTTCCGCGGCCACCTCCCGGCTGGGCCGCCCCTGCTCGGTGACCATCCGCACTGCCCCCGCCTTGAAGGCCTCATCGTAACGCGGCGGCGCTGGGTGTTTTCGTTCTTTGGTTGACATTTTTCATTACCCCTTTCCATTATACAGATTGTTTTTCTGTCCGGCAAATCGGGTATGGGGGCAGAATTCTGCTCCTTCGGTTATGACCAGAAGTATGTGGATCTGGCAAAGGAATGCGAGGATAAAGAAAAAGGCGGAGTGAATTTCTATTATGGTGCACCGCTTGTCCTGTTTGTCTGCTATGATGCAAGTGCCTGCTGGACACATCCCCAGAATGGCGAATCCAGCGGAGCGACTGACGCCACGATCGTGGCAACGCATATGATGCTGGAAGCGGCGAGTCTGGATCTGGGAAGTGTCTGGATCTCCTACTTTGATCAGGATAAGGCCAGAGAAATGCTTAAGCTTCCGGAAAACTGGAAACCGGTCTGCATGCTGTATATCGGATATCCCGCAGATGATTTTGTGCCGAGCACAAGTCTTGGCGGTCATCGCAAGCCGCTCTCTGAAACCTGCTTTTATAATGAACTGCCGGAAAAGGTTAATGATTGATCTTTTCCGACCGGAAAGGATACGATTATGAACCAGAACGAACGCCTGGATTACCTGGTAGAACAATTCAAAGAAGATTCCGTACAGTACCGGGATCTCGAAACCCCTGCGGATCCGGCGGGTAAGAAACGAATCCTCCGGTCCCTGATGAATATCCGCATGCCGCGTATGATGGCCCCTTCCGTCCTTGCGGTTCAGGACGAATATCTGCAGGAGCGGAACCGGGAAAACGGGATCGTACAGATTTCCGATATCGCCACCATCGCGGATCAGAGAAGCCGGCATCCCCATGCGGATCTGATCTCCATCTGGCAGGGAGATATCACAAGACTGGCGGCCGATGCCATCGTAAATGCGGCCAATTCCCAGATGCTGGGCTGCTTTGTCCCGATGCATACCTGCATTGATAATTGCATTCACACTTACGCAGGAATACAGCTCCGGGCCGAATGCGATCGGCAGATGACAGCTCTCCGGGAAAAATACGGTGCAGATTATGAACAGCCAACGGCCGCGCCGATGCTGACAGACGGTTACAACCTCCCCGCGAAGAAGGTAGTCCACATCGTCGGACCTATCGTAACCGGGAGACTCACAAAGGACCTGGAACAGGATCTGGCGGACTGCTACCGAAACACGCTGGACCTGTGTCTGGAAAATGACATCAGGAGCGTCGCCTTCTGCTGCATTTCCACCGGAGTCTTTCATTTCCCCAACAAGAGGGCTGCCGAAATCGCGGTGCATACCGTGACGGATTGGCTGAATCAGCATTCCCGGGCGATGGAAAGAGTGATCTTCAATGTTTTTAAGGAAGAGGATAAGAGATACTATGAACAGGAATTACTTTAAACAGCCGGACGGATACCGGGAAACCATCGAACGCGGCATCGCCGGTGTACAGCGCTTCCGGGGCGGCCTTACCGAAGGAAATCTTTCCCGGGAGGAAGCCATACAGAAACTGAAAACAGAGATCAATGCAGCGGATGCTGTCGTGATCGGCGCGGGTGCGGGGCTTTCCACTTCCGCCGGTTTTATCTATAACGGGGAGCGTTTCCACAGATACTTTTCTGATTTTGCGGAGCGTTTCGGTATTCAGGATATGTACTCTGGCGGATTTTACCCCTATCCGGACGTAGAGACCCGGTGGGCATTCTGGGCGAGAAATATCTATGTTAACCGCTACATGAATCCGCCGAAACCGATCTATCAGGATCTGTATGAATTGGTAAAAGACAAGGATTATTTCGTGATCACCACCAACGTGGACCACTGCTTCCAGAAAGCGGGCTTTGATAAAAAACGTCTCTTCTATACCCAGGGAGACTACGGCCTTTTCCAAAGTGTTGATCCGGCCAACCGGCGGACCGTTGATAATGAAGCCTGGGTAATGCAGGCCATGGAAGTCCAGGAATTTGTAAAGAATGCAGATGGAGTTTTTGAAATGCCGGCAGACGGTGTATCCATGAGGATTCCGACAGAGTTGATCCCAAAGCACCCGGATGACGGGTCTGACGTGACGATGAATCTCCGTGCGGATGACTCCTTCCTGGAGGACGAAGGGTGGCATGCGGCATCGGCAGCGTACGCGGATTTCCTGTGCCGGCATGACGGACTGCACGTCCTGTTCCTAGAGATCGGCGTGGGCGGCAACACGCCTGTCATCATCAAATATCCGTTCTGGCAGATGACGAACGACAACAAAAACGCGGTCTATGCCTGCCTGAATTATAATGAAGCCGTGTGCCCGAAGCAGATCGAAGACCGTTCAATCGTCATTGATGGAGACAGCGGGGCCGTGATAAAACAGCTACTGTAACAGCTGCAGCCAATGCAGATAATACAAAACTGGCGGCAGGCCGACATATTGAAATCATGAGTGACTCTGCGGAGCCGGACATCAGAAAACTACCTGGTGCCCGGCTCCGTCTTTTTTGCATTTCAGAGGGTCCGCGGGGAGCCAACGGAAGCGTTTCGCAGAAACGCGCAGCCACACGAATGTGTGAAAAAGGGCTTGGGAATTCCCAACGGCATACGCATAAATGAGCGAAGCGTCCATTTATGCCCTGCTCGCCCAGTAGTGAGGTAAAGAAAAATGTGAAAAAGTGGCCGAATTTTTGAGACATGCTCAAAATACGAGGCAGTTATAGATTGACTTTGTTCGCTTTGCGGATTACAATATAAACTGTCCTTTTGTATGCATTGATGAGTGGAAGACGCGAGGTGGCCTATGGAATTCCTATCAACAAAGCAAACTTCTGAAAAATGGGGGATCAGCGCAAGAAGGATCCAAATCCTTTGTGCTGAGAACCGTATTTCTGGAGCGGTCCGCGTTGGAAAGACCTGGATCATTCCCGCAGATGCGGTGAAACCAAAAGACGCGAGAATCAAAAGTGGTAAGTATATCAAACCGCAAGTATAACTTGTAGGTCATTCACAAATACAGTCCTGCAAATGAGGGAGACTCATGGGAACGGTTATTAAGAAGAACGATCTTCCTTCGATCGAACAGGTTGGATTGGGAAAGCTGATCATCTACTGCAATCCTGAAAAGGAATTAGTCGATACAGCCATCCCAATAAATGTTTTATTGGCAAAAGCACTGACAGGTATCAAACCAGATCGCAGAACCATGCGGATGGAACGATGTGTCCAGAACATCATGAGCACTCTGCCGCCAAATCCTACGATCAAGGATTTTGATGTCATGTTCAATCCACTATACGAGATTGACGTGCTTCAGATATTTTTGTCACAACAGCGGATCAGGCCATTCCGGATTATATGGCCTGGCAAACTGCAAGATGGCAAGTTGATTTATGCGGAAGAAGGATATCGAGACTATAAGGTTTTTGACATCAACAACTATGACGTCGCCTGCGTCATTTAGGAGGAAAACAATGAAATACTCAGAATTGATAAGCTTTAAGCCCATTGAATCTACGATCCAGCTTCTGGAGACCGCAGAGAAATCAGCGGCGAGAGATGCGGTCAGTACATATGTGATGTCTGATACTATGGCGGAAGCTATGCAGGCACCGGTCATCGATCAGCTGCAGATGGAAGATGTCGTAGACAATAAGGCTATCATGGTGGTTGGTAACTTTGGTACCGGTAAATCTCATTTGATGTCTGTGATCGCGGCTGTTGCTACCGATGCTGATAATCTACAGTATCTGAAAAACAAAAAGTTTGCCTCCAGCACGGAAATCATCGCCGGCAAATTCGAAGTTCTTCGAATGAAAGTCGATGGTCTGACCATGCCTCTCCGCAAGATCATCATGGAAGAGATCGAGGACGACTTTGCTGCCAGAGGCATTGATTACGAAGTACCGGATCTTGATGGAATCCGTGATAACTCTAAGCTTATCAAAGATGCCATGATGAAATTCCAGGAAAAATATCCGGACAAGGGGTATCTGATCGTCATCGACGAGCTCCTGTCTTATCTTACCTCTCGTGACGCACTGCAGATAGTTCTGGACCTGGCTTTCCTCCAGTCCATGGCTGAGATGTGCTCAAAGTCCAGAATCCGCGTAATATGTGGCGTTCAGGAAAAAGTCTTTGACAATCCGCGCTTCAGCTTCGTTAGCGAGACTCTGAAAAAAGTTGGCGATCGCTTTACACAGATTATTATCACAAAAGAGGCAACGGCTTATGTTGTTTCCGAGCGTATCCTGAAGAAGACGCCGGAACAGAAAGCCATGATCCGTGCCCACCTGGAGAAGTTCACGAATCTCTACACGGGAATGTCATCCCGTCTGGAAGAGTTTGTGGACTTATTCCCGATCCATCCCTCCTATATTGATGTTTTCAATCGAATCTATCTGATTGAGAACCGGCATATCCTTAAGAATATTTCTACCTGCATCCGTAAGATCTTTGATACGGAAGTTCCAGAGAATGCGCCAGGCATCGTCTCTTTTGATGACTATTGGCCGGCGATCAAGTCAAATGGGCTCTTAAAGAGCGATACCACGATCAGCCGTGTTGTGAATGCCAGCCAGCAGCTGGAGGATATTATCAACCGGGCCTTCACGAAACCGGCATATAAACCGTTAGCTATTCAGATCATTTATGCGCTGAGCGTTCATCGTTTGACGACCAGCGATCTTGACGTGCAGTTTGGTATGACGGCAGAGAACCTGAAGGATGATCTTTGCCTGTATATTCCAATGCCTGAGCAGGATGCAGATTTTCTACTTGGAACAGTTAATGCAACGCTCAAGGCTATTATGACTACAGTGTCCGGGCAGTTCATCATTTTCAATGAAGCCAACAATCAGTACTACATCGATGTGGATAAGATCGTTGACTATGATGAAAAGATCAAGCAGAAAGCTTCCGTCATGGCAGAGTCCGAGCTGAACACCTATTTTTATAAAGTGGTCTACTCTTGCTTGGAATGGGATGCACGGCAGTATGTGACCAATTTTGAGATCTACGAATATGATCTGAACTGGGAATCTCACAACATCTTCCGTGAGGGTTACCTCTTTATGGGACTTCCGGGTGAACGCAGCACAGCACAGCCGGAACGTGATTTTTATATACATATTATGCCGCCATACGGTAATGCCGCAGAGAGCATCCAGAACCTCCCGGATGAAGTGTATCTCTTCTTCAAAAACAATGAAGAATTCAAAGAGATGCTCAGCCTCTACGCCGGGGCACAGAGCCTGGCGCAGATCAGCGAAGGAAAAGATAAAGATGCTTATCTGAATAAAGCGAACATTCACCGCAGAAAACTGGTGAAGTATCTTAGCGATAATAAGAATACCTGCTTTGATGTGACTTACGATCACCAGAGAAAGCAGATGATCGAGGTTTTACGAGGAAAGTACAATCGAGACCTGACGTTCAAGGATACGATTGACCTTGCGGCATCTATTCTTCTTGACGGGTATTTCTGCAAGAAGTATCCGGAATTTCCGGTTTTCCGAGTAAAACTGACACGGAAAAACAGAGCAGATATTACTTTGGCTGCGTTCCAGTACTTTGCAGGAAAGAAAACGCAGCAGGCATCTTTGATGCTGCAGAGTTTTGGTTTGTTGGATGGTGAAAAAATTAAGCCGGAAGGCTCCAAGTATGCCATGTACTTCATCAAGAAGATCAAAGAGCTTCCGCTTCAGGGGGTCCTGAACTTTTCCGATCTATTCGATGTTGGTTTTATGGATGAGTGCTTCGATAAGAAGTATCAGATCAGCTATATGTACACGCCGATCATCTTCCTCTCCATGGTATATGCCGGATATGCCGTGATCACGCTGAAGGATAATAAGCAGATCACTGCGTCGAACCTGGATCAGATACCGAAACTTTCCATGACAGAGCTTTATGAGTTCAAGTATCTGTCGAAACCGGCACAGATGTCCATGGCAGAGCTGAAGCACCTTTTCGATGTTGTAGGAATCAACCCAGTACTTTTGGATAATCCTAACGACCGGGAGAAAGGTGTTGCAGAGTTATTAAGCAGAGCAAGGGAACTTAGCAATGCCTCTGTTTTAGCAGCCAGGAAACTCTCGGATGGTTTTGATCTGTGGGGTGAGCAGCTGGTCAATAATCAAGTGATGGCTGAAATGAGGAAGGCTTGTGACGCAGTCCGTGATGAATTTAGCAACTACTCCGCAAAATACAATACGCCGGCCAAGCTGAACAACTTCTCTCTTTCTCTTGAGGATGTAGGTACGCTGGCAAAACAGATCTCTCTCGTGGAGACAATTCAGCGATACGGGGAATTTAAGTCCCAGTGCGCTGCAATTGTTAGTTATATCTCGAACATTGAATATATCGATTTGGGCGAGGCCTTTAAGGCAGAAGTTGAGCAGGCAAAGACTGCATTCCGTGAGAGTCGCGACAGCATCTTGGATGGGGCAACCGCCGACGTCGCAGCGCAGAGAGTGGAAACTGCTCTCTCCAAGGTGAAGGATAAGTATATTAGCATCTACTTTGCCGAGCATAAGAAAAAACGCCTGGATATCAACGACGCCAAGCGTAGAGGGAAGATCCAGGAAAGTGCTGCTCTCTCGAAACTCAAAAAACTTCGCACGATCGAAATTGTTTCGTCGGCCAAGCTGTCAGCGATTGAGCAGGATCTCTCTGGATTGACTGTTTGCTATGAGCTGACGCCGGAAGAACTGAAGTCAACACATATTTGCCCGCACTGCCGGTACAATTTGGGTGATAAAGCCAAAAATGTGTATGGACAGCTGGACAATATCGAGAACCGTATTGAGGATTTAGTGACGGAATGGACTAAGACTTTACTGGATACAATCTCTGATCCGATCGTCGCCAGTCAGAAGGAATACTTAACTGCTGATCAGCAGAAGTCAATTGACGAGTTTATCTCTTCCAGAGAACTGCCGTTGCGTGTAGATGATTTCTTCGTTAAGGCAATTACTGCACTATTGCTGGGATTTGAGCCTGTTGTCATCGACACAGATGATTTGGTTCAGAAATTAGAAGAACTTCCTCCGATGGATGAAGTAACCTTTGAGAAAAAGATCAAGGACATCCTTGGTATATATACCAAGGGCAAGGATCTGAGCAAACTGCGCATCGTTGTGAAGCGGAAAGATAGTGAGGTGTAAATATGGAACTGAGAAAACTGACCCAAGAAGATATAGATAAAGTCCGAAATACAGAGGGATTTCCTATCGGATCGGACGAAGATATTATTGCGCTTTCGGATGCACCGTATTATACAGCATGCCCAAACCCATTTATTGAAGATTTTATTCGTGAGAATGGTAAACCTTACGATGAAACAACAGATGAATATCATAGAGAGCCATTTGCTTCGGATGTAAGTGAAGGAAAGGCTGACCCTATCTATATGGCACATGCCTACCATACAAAAGTACCACACAAGGCAATTATGCGATATATCCTCCATTATACTGATCCGGGAGATATTGTTTTTGATGGATTCTGTGGAACGGGTATGACGGGCGTTGCTGCTCAAATGTGTGGTGTTAGTGATACCAATATGCAGGCTTTACTTCGACAGGAAATGCGTGCCGATGTCATGTTTGGAACAAGAAGTGCAATAATAAATGATCTTGCCCCAATTGCAGGGTTTATAAGTAGCAATTATACAACATCCACTGATGTAAAGAAGTTGCGGGAAAGCTTTGAACATGTGCTTGCAAAGGCTGATCAAGAATATGGGTGGTTATATAAAACAAGGCATTCTAACGGAAAAGTAGGTTCTATTATCTCTGAAGAAATGGGGACAATAAACTTTATTGTTTGGTCCGATGTTTACATCTGCCCCAATTGTGGGAATGAAGTTGTCTTTTGGTATGAAGCAGTTGATCTTGAAAAAGGTAAAATTAATGAGAAATTCAAATGTCCAAAATGTGGTGCGCAACTAGGAAAAAGCAAATGCGAGCGTGCCATTGAAATGACTTATGATACTTCTCTTAAATCGACCGTACGGATGACCAAACAGGTTCCGGTTCTTGTTAACTATACATTTCGAGGGAAGCGGTATACAAAAAAACCTGACCAGGCCGATTTAGATCTTATACGAAAAATTAATGAATTGAATATACCATACTGGCATCCGATCGCTCCGTTGCCGGATGGGTATAACACAGAGCAGCCAAAACGATCGAATGGTATATATTATGTACATCAGTTATACACCAAGAGGAATCTGCTCTATCTATCCTATGTTTATTCTTTACTTGAGAATAACAAACAGCGCTTTATTTTCACCTCGGTTTTGCAAAATGCATCAAAAATGTACAAATATAGGACTGATGGGAAGGGAGGGATCGTAACAGGAACATTATATATACCAGCTCTTAACCAGGAAAATAATATTGCCAATTTATTACAGAATAAAGCTGAAATGATTTATAAAGCAGCTGTTTCTTATCCTGGAAATAACTGTATTGTTTCAACAAATAGTTCTACACAGGAGCCGATTCCAAACAATTCTATTGATTATATTTTCACCGATCCACCGTTTGGCGCGAATATTAATTATTCAGAATTGAGTTTTTTATGGGAGTCTTGGCTAAAGGTGATAACAGATAATAGGCCTGAAGCTATTTGTAACGATGTACAAAAGAAGGGGCTGATAGAGTATCAAGATTTAATGACGAGATGCTTCTCAGAATTTAATAGAATATTAAAACCCAATCATTGGATGACGGTAGAGTTCCATAATTCCAAAAACAGCGTTTGGAATGCCATACAGGAAGCATTGCTCAGAGCTGGATTTATCATTGCCGATGTCCGCACACTTGATAAACAGCAGGGGAGTTTTAAGCAAGTTACTACATCAACAGCAGTTAAGCAAGATTTAGTTATTACAGCCTATAAACCGACCGAAAGTTTCTCCAAAGAATTTAAGTTAAAAGCAGGTACTGAAAAAACGGCTTGGTCTTTTGTGAGGCAACACTTGTCAAATCTCCCAATTACAGTAAAGAAGGGTGGTCAGCTCGAAGTATTATCAGAGCGCCAGGCGTTTCTTCTTTGGGATAGAATGGTTGCATATCATATTATGAATGGAATTGCGGTTCCAATGGACGCAACGGATTTCTATCAAGGGTTGGATGAGAAGTTCCTGAAGCGAGATGGAATGTATTTCTTGCCGAGTCAGGTTAATAAATATGATAAAGCTCGTGCAACATGTAATGTTGAAAACATACAATTTTCTCTTTTTATTTCGGATGAAAAATCTGCTATCGGATGGCTATATCAACAGCTTGATGGGAAAAGTGGATTTGGACCTCAGACATATGCAGAACTAATGCCTAAATTTGTGCAGGAGCTTAAAGCCGTAAATAAAAGAGAAAAGATGCCGGAGTTAGCGATCATTCTTGAAGAAAACTTTCTAAAAGACGAGAACGGCCGATGGTATATACCTGATTTAACTAAGAGCGGAGACATTGCAAAACTTCGAGAGAAAAATCTTTTGAAAGAATTTCAGGAATATCAACAAAGTAAGGGGAAGCTTAAAATATTCCGGTCAGAAGCTATTCGCATTGGGTTTTCTCATTTGTGGAAGCAGAAAGATTATGCAGCAATTGTGGCTATGGCAGAGCGACTTCCAGAGGAGACAATTCAGGAAGATGCAAATCTGCTGATGTATTATGATATCAGCCTAAGTCGTATTGGCCGGTAAGGAGATGCCAAAATGCTAAACTTGGGTAATTTCGCTTTCGACACAGCCTCTGGTTCTAGTGTACAAATTTTAGAAAAGATTGAGGTCTGGGGATATGTGTCTTATAAGGTCTTTAATCTGGCTACCGGAACTGTTTATAAGGTCAGTGAGGAACAACTGAATAGCGAAAGCAGTGGAATTGCCTATGATGAGAACTATCTCCGGTATGTTACGTTGCTTTCCAGAATTAAGAATGAAACCGCTGGCGGGATTCTCTCTTCTCTTTCTAGCGGAATTATCCCTCTTCCCCATCAGTTACATGTCCTTAACCGGGCGTTAGAGACGAACCATATTCGCTATATTCTTGCGGACGAAGTGGGACTCGGTAAAACAATTGAGGCCGGCATGATCATAAAAGAACTCAAGGCCAGAGGACTCGTAAAGCGAGTTCTTGTGGTCTGCCCTACCGGTCTAGTAACACAGTGGGCTTCTGAAATGCAGGAAAAGTTCCATGAGCGTTTTCAGATGATTATGCCGTCTGATTACGACACTATCAAACGCCTCACCGACAGCGATGATGTGTATGGGCAGTACGACATGGTCATCTCTCCGATGGATTCGATAAAGCCTATTGAAAAGCATGCAGGGTGGTCAGATGAACGAGTGGAGAAATATAACGAAGAGCGAATCTACTCTATCATCAATAGCGGCTGGGATTTGATTATTATCGATGAGGCCCACCGAGTTGCCGGTTCTACCGGTGAGGTTGCCAGGTATAAGCTTGGAAAAATGCTTTCGCAAGCAAGCCCATATCTATTGTTGCTCTCGGCGACTCCGCATAACGGAAAGACTGAAGCGTTTCTGCGCCTGGTCAGACTCCTGGATGAAGATGCCTTTCCGAATGCCAAGTCTATTATTAAAGACCAGGTTGCGCCATATTTGATTCGAACCGAGAAGCGTGAGGCAATTGATAATTACGGGAATCGACTCTTTAAGAACCGCATTACGCATTTAGTAACGCTGCACTGGGATGAACGTCATACATTGCAGCGAGAACTCTATACCTTGGTCAGCAATTACGTATCTAAGACTTATCAGAAGGCATTACGTAATAAAAAGAAAAATATGTGTCTGATCTTCCTGCTGATCATTATGCAGCGGATGGTTACCAGCAGCACGGCAGCTGTAAAACAGAGCCTTGAAAAACGACTCTCTGCTTTGCTTACGCAAAATACACGGTTGGGATCACTGTCAGAATCTGATTTGGAAGATCTGAACATCGAAGATGGCGTAGAGGAAGCGTTGGAAGCAATCTCCCTCAATATGGAGGAAGAAGTTGATGAATTACAGCAGATCATTGCTGTAGCAAAGCAAGCAGAGTTCCAGAGCATGGATGTTAAAGTGGAACGGCTTACAGATACTCTGGATTCGCTGCTTAGTGAGGATCAAAACCAGAAGATCATCATTTTTACCGAATTTGTAGCTACGCAGATGTATCTGCGGGATCTTTTATTAAACAGAGGTTATTCGGTAACGATATTGAATGGCAGTATGTCCGTTGAAGACCGTGATGCTGCCCTGCGGGAATTCCGTGATAAAACCAATATCTTCGTATCAACTGATGCTGGTGGGGAGGGCCTGAATCTGCAGTTTGCCAATATCATCATAAACTATGATCTTCCGTGGAATCCTATGAAGATCGAACAGCGCTGTGGCCGCGCGGACCGTATCGGGCAGACCAGAGATGTTCACGTTTATAATTTCATCGTGGCGGATACAGTAGAGAACCGTGTTCGGGAGGTGCTGGAGGAAAAGCTTTCTGTCATTTTCCAGGAAATGGGCGTCGATAAGTATTCAGATATCCTGGATGGAGAAGTTGCTGAAATGGATTTTACCGACGCTTACATGCGCTCTATTGGGAAGCCTTACAAGGTGGAGGAAAACTTGTATCCGGTCGAATCTGAGATGAAGCAGCAGCTTCAAAATACGAGGGCATACAAGACCATCTTGCATGAAGAGAAAGACCTTTCGGCACTGGTGGGTCAAACGATGGATCTTGATATTGACTCATCTCTCCGCATGATGCTTGCCTACTATGAAAGTTGGCAAGGCAGAGAGTTAAAGCTAATCGATAAACTTTCTATAACGGATCCGGAGATCACGCAGCATCTGAAAACGGATATTTTACAAGACCGTTCTGTGGATCTGATGAGTGTAGGAATTAGGAATTTCCCGAATGAAGCGGGTTATTTCATGCTTTGGGAGCTGTCGGTCTCAAATGAAGAGAATGACAGGAGAATCCTGCCGATCTTCATCAATGAGAATTATGTCCTTCGCCCCATGGCTGGAAAGCGGCTGATGGATGTCTTTTTGGATTCAAATTCTCAGCTTACGGTACGAAGTGTTCCTAATATCTCTGATGAAACATATGAGAAGCTGAGAAATATGGCTGCGGAGTTTGCCTATGAGTCATTTGCAGAGCTGAAAGAGAAGAAGCTTCAGGCAAATCAGGAAAGTTACAATAAATATTCATATGCACTGCAGCTTCGTATGGAAGCTGCAAGACAGATCGGAATTGATAATATCCGAAGGTCCAGACTGCGGAAATTGGAACAGGAAAAAGCAGAACAGGAAACAGCCTTTGCTGCAGGAAAGAATATTCTTCCGGATTTCCGGCTGGTATTATTAGCACGATTGGAGGCATAAACTGTGTTTGGCGAATTAGTCTACCGGATGGCATCCGGTGAATACAAAAACCAAATACTGTTGATCGATGAGGATCATCTGGAAGGCCGCACAAATTATAGTGAGGACTTTATTCAGCATGGCTTTAAAGTAATCAGGTATCGTGATGATCTGAGCTTTCGAATCGAACATGAAGAAGAGCTGCGGGACAGCGGAAACAAGATCGTTGTTGTAGCAGATCCCAAGCAATACATTCCATATGATATGCAGCGCAGACTGACGGCTTATGCAGTTTCCCTGGCAAAGCTGTTTCCACAGTTGAACACTGAGCTGCTGCGCGACAGGAGTCGCATGGACTATGACCTGATTTGCAGTGCTATCCAGAATGATTTTGATAATCATCGGAGCAAACCGGAAACAGAAGCGTTTCTGCGCATGCATGTTTATGAAAAGAAGAATATTCAACTGTATTTACGGGCAGAATATAAAGTACTGAAAGAAAAAGCAGAGCGCTGTTCCAATTATCGGGAATGGTTTTTGATTGCAGAGAAAAAGGCAAATATAGATTGCATGGCTGTACAGTATGAGATCGGGCTGGACACCACGGAGATCAATCTCCTGTTCCGCAATTTCATACTTACAAACTACGGGAAACTGTCTACGACCATCGATTCAGCTGGACCTGTTCTTGTTAGCCAGGCTATGGAATATATGAAAGATCACAGTGCTCGCTTTGTGATCATCGTGATGGATGGCATGTCTGAATTTGACTGGAATATCCTGGCGCGGTCCTTTATTGGATTCAGATATCAAAAGGCATCCGCGTATGCCATGATTCCGACGGTGACATCAGTTTCCCGGCAGTGCCTATTAAGCGGAAAATATCCTGTCGAGTTGGTTAGCCCGTGGACCCAGAGCAAGGAGAGACAAGAATTTATAGAATGCGCCAAGAACTTGGGCTTCAGCGACAAACAGATCAGCTATCAGCGCGGATATGAATCTACATTCAGCTCCTTGGTCCGTTGCGGGGCAATCATCATCAATGATATCGACGATATGGTGCATGGCCAGAAACAAGGCCGTATCGGTATGTATAACGATGTCGGTGTTATGGCAAAACAGAGAAAGCTTGCCGAGTTAACACGGAAGCTCCTTTCGGACGGATTTGACGTATATATTACCGCCGACCATGGCAATACAACACGTAGAGGCATGGGTAAGTTGATGGGCACTGGTGTTGAGACCGAAACAAAGAGTCGGTGCATGCTTGTTCTGAAAGATTTTGCCGATAAAAAGAGCCTGCAAGAAAAGTATGGCTTGCTGGAGTTCCCCAAAACATATCTGCCCAAGGAGTTTGATTATTTGATCTGTGACGTAGGGGATTCTTTTGATAGCAAAGGCGAGGAAGTGATGAGTCATGGCGGTATCTCTATAGACGAGTGCGTTGTGCCGTTCATCGGATTAAAAGCGGAGGACAACAATGGCTAAAATGGTTGGATTATCAAGAACGATAAAGCTTCCGTGGCTGAATAAGGCTGCTGAGCTTTACGGTTCAGAATATACAGAGGCAGAGGTGAAGGAACAGCTAAATGAGTTCCTTTCTTATGAAATCGGGAGCCCTACGGTTCTGCGCAAGACCAGAGAGATCCTGATGAATATCTGGTTTTATGGTGATGGCGACACCAAGAAACTGAAAGACACAGGTTATTCGCTGATTCAGAAAGATGAAGATAATGCGTTACCGGTGCATTGGTGTTTGATGTTGAATGCTTACCCTGTATTTGTTGACCTTTGCCGGCTGATCGGAAAAATGACCGAGTTTGAAGAAACAATTACCGTCAAACAAGTACGCCAGAAACTCTATGATGAATGGGGAGAAAGGGCCACGCTCTTCCACTCTTTGGACAAACAGATTGCTACGCTAAAGGCCTTAGGCGCTCTGGAAAATCAGAAGACAGGGGTTTATGTAGTAAAAAAACATGATGTTCGGAAGAACGATGTGGTGAATTATATGCTTCAGACAATGATGAAGGCAGATGGACGAGATTATTATACGTTTGAAGAGATGGAGTCTTCTGCCTATCTCTTTCCGTTTGCATATAGTGTGAACAAAGAAGCAATATTAACCGATGAGCGGTTTTCACTGAATACTTTTGGTGGAAACCGAACTGTCTCTTTGAGCGAATAATGAAGTGCCGGGTATAAACAATTATATTTGGCACCAGACGTTAAGGAATATTTAAGACTGCATTGGGGCGATTATATGGAACCTAAATACTCTATCCTGCTCTGTAATCAGGAGATCACGGAGTATCAGGAAAGAATCAATACCTGGCTGAAAACCGGAATCAAGGTCCTTTGGTTTGGGAAAAAGACGGATGTAACCATGCTGAAAGATCGCTTTCGGTCTTTTTCCGATGCCTTTCTTTTGCAGGCATATGCGTTTGATTACGACAATGACGGCATCGTAATTGACGGTCAAGATAGAGATGGCTTGGTGGACATTTTGGAAGAAGTATGTCCGATGTTTAACGCTGCCCAGTACAAAGTAGAACACTGCCAGGCAGATAAACACATTATAGTTCAGGCCTCTGCTGGAACGGGAAAAACTACGGTTATGATTGACCGTATCATGTATCTGCTCCATACGCAGCCGGATCTGCATCTGGCGGAAGTGTTCATGATCACATTCACAAATGACGCTGCAGAGCAGATGAACCAGAGGCTTCAGGATGCGTTGATGACTCGCTATAAACTGACCGGAAATCAGCGCTATCTCCGCTGGGTGGAAGAACAGTCTCAGATGAACGTCTCTACAATTCACAGCTTTGCCTACTTTATGCTGAAGGAATATGGCATCGGCGAAAGTTTTACAAAGAATCTTGCCATTCGCTCTTTCCAGTATGAACGTAGGGAACTGATCAAAGATGTGATCGATGGCATGATCGATGAAAATCACAAAGTTCTTGATCAACTGGGAGTGCCCTTTTATCGTGCCAATTCCATGGTCGGTGACTTTTGGAATGGTTTTGCAAAGCTGGGTATTTCACATCGTGATGTCGGACGTATGGATTGGGGCAAGCCGATCGATGTGGGCTCAGAGCCGTTTCAAAAGGTCATGACTGGCATCCTGACAAAGCTGGATGAAGACTATTTCGATATAAAGCGGAAAAATGAGGCGATTTCCGTTGATGATATTATGCGAGATCTGCAGGAAGTTCTTCAGAGTGATGTGCTGCCGAAACCGGATATCACCATGAAGTATCTGTTCATTGATGAGTTCCAGGATTCAGATCTCTCACAGATCATGGTGGCATGCCTCATGATTAAACTGTTAAATCCTGCTCTCTTCGTTGTTGGTGATGTGAAACAGAGCATTTACCGGTTCCGTGGAGCAACAGATCAGGCTTTCTTTGTCCTGAAGAGAGACATGCAGGAGATGCAGATCGATTCTCCGAAGGAATATACGCTGGTCAATAACTATCGCACATCGGCATCTGTATTAAACCGGATGGATCAATATTTTAAAGTCTGGGGTCAGATGGACCAGTTGCAGTATGACAAACCGGTAATCCCTTTTAACCAGGATCCGGGCAGCATGCGGATGGTTCATGGCAAAAAGAGTAGTCAAATGGATACGCAGGCAGAGGATCAGATTGCTCGCATTGCTAGTGATTCGCTGAATGAACTGGTCGCCAGGGTTGAGGAATCAGGAAAGCCTGCTAACGAAAAGACACGGGTTGTGATGCTGACCAGATCTAACAACGAATTGCGCCAGCTGTCCAGGATTCTGCGTAAAAACCGGATCCCTGCGGAAATCCGAAGAGACGGGAGCTTTTATGCCAGTGATGCGGTTCGGGACTTCTACGTTATGGTCTCATCTTTCCTTTTCAGTGATGAGCCGAAATACATATTTAATTACCTGCTGACACCCTATGCTGGTGAAATCGATCCGATCAACATAAATGACATGGAACACCTGCACGGGGACTATGAGAATCTGGTTTCTTATCTGGATCGTTTTCTGGATCAGACAAATTGGAAGAAATATCATAAGGAGCTTAGACTCAGACCGGTCCTGGCAGTCTTAAAGGAAATACAGGACGATGATGCGCTTATTGATCACTATATACAGAACTCCAAGGCGAGGAGGCGCGCACAAGGCTGGGAAGAAAACCGATGCAATGCAGCAACATTTTCCGATGCATTGCAGTATCAGGCAAATCTTGAAAAGCTAATGGAGATTCTGGAAAGAAATCTCAGTGGTGACAAGGTCAGCATCTATGATGTTTACAAGTTCCTGAAGCTTAATATTGCAACAAATCGCGAGGAAACCGAGGCAGAAGTTGTTACCGACAAAGAACAGTCACAGAATCTTTATCGGACGATTCTGTGTATGACGGTACACAAGGCAAAAGGGCTGGAATTCGATACCGTTATTATTCCGTTTACAAACCGTACATTCCCGACATGGGATCAGACGGAGATCATTATCGATCCTGTTGGGCGTCGGGTTGGATGGAATTATACCGGTGACAAAGAGAGAAAGAATCGAAGGCTAAAATATCCTGCGATGAGGAATAGCCTCTATGCGGAGTTAAAAGAGATTGACGCTGCAAGTTCCAAGCGGGAGGAGACGAGGATTCTGTATGTCGCGATGACACGTGCGATCCATAACCTGATTTGCATCGTGCCGGACTCTAAAAATGAAAATACATGGGCAAGCCTGATCGAGGAGGTGGGTGTCGATTATGAGTAGAGAGATTTATACCTATACCGACCTCACAAAATTGGGTGAGAGCAAGCTCTTTCAGGAGATCCGATACTTTCCACAGGTAACAGTGTCGGCAGATCTTCGAAAGGGTCTTATCGGTACGCAAGCTCGGGATTTTGTAAATGGAATTTTTGCCAACGACAGCCGGATGCTGGTAACGGAGTTTCATAATCTGGCACAGGCTGTATACGGAGACTGGGGGACAGATCAGGGTAAATTCGGCGAGATGATTCTGCTCTCGGAATATGTCCGTCAGAAGCTGAACACTGCCGCCGGGGATAAGAAGGAGACCAATTGGCTGATTGGATGTATGCGTAATTTGGGCTCCATTTTATCTGCAATTATTCTGCTTGAACAGGCAGATGTGAGACCAGAGCATCTTGTGTCAGACGGTGAGAGAAACCTGGATCTGATGTTGGGAGCATGGAAGTACCTGATTGAAAAGGATCCGGTTATTCAGGCATTCAGGAAGGATTGCGCAAGACATAACACGAAGGAAACGTGGGAACCGATCCTTCGCAAAGCGTTCCGTACAGAGGCTTCTTTCGCAACCACAGAAGCTATTGTTTTTCACGGGCTTTACTACATTACGCCATTACAGGAAAAGATTATCTGTGCCCTGGAGAAAGCCGGGTACAGAGTGATATTCCTGATTCCGTATGACGAGCGATATCCGTTTGTTTATGAAATCTGGGATGAAACTTATTCTGAAAAGCGCGGATATCCATTGAAAGTCAATTGGCATATGGAGAAATCTTCATGGCCGGATCCTTATGGGGATCTTTTTGAAGGAAAGAAGGATATTTCCAGTCCCGATAGGCTGCAGGTGAGGGAATATGCATCAGTCATGGAATTTGTGAACGATGTAAAGAATATTCGCAGCCATGGTTACTCTATCTACTCATCTGACTATAAAACGGCGAACAAGATTTTGAAGGATTATTTTCCGGAAGAATATGGGGACCGAAAGATCCTCTCCTATCCGATCGGACAGTTTGTCAGTGTTTTAAATCAGATGTGGGACGAAGAACGCCAGACCATCATCCTGGATGAAGACAGTCTGATCGAGTGCTTCTCCTCTGGATGGCTTTCGGTCAACGGGACATCCGGCAGACAGTATTTGCAGGATCTGACATATCTGCTGCCATTTTTTACAGGTTGCCATACAGTTGATGATTGGTCGGCACGGATTGAGCTGCTGAAGAAGATTCGCAAGGATTCTATCGATCCGTTCCTTATGGATCTGGATCCGGAAGAATCTGTTTCAAGATGGCAGGAAGCTATCGGGAATCCGATGGCCAATTTCAGTATGTTTGCCGTAGAGACAGAAAAGCTGGATGTGATCCTGTCGTTGATACGGCAGCTGCTGGACATGGCTTCCGACTTATTTCAGAACAATCAGGTGATCCGGGTGTCAGAACACATAAATAAGCTGGATCAAATCCTGAGAAGATATGAAGTCTCGAATGAGATGTACGCCGAGGAGCGGGCCATCGTCGGGGATATATTTGAAAAATTGGGTCAGCCGGGCATATTTGATGCACGAGTGGCTCCTTCGGACATTGCCAATGCCCTGAATCTGTTTCTGTGCGGCAGATTCGAGGAAGGAGAAATACAAACAAACAGAATCGGCCTTGTATATCCGATGTATCAGATCGATGCTGCATGCATTAAGAACAACAGTAAAGTTCATGTGTGCATGTGTGACGTCAATGCCATGCCTGGTGGAAACAAGGAATACATATGGCCGCTCACGGCACCGGTCATACATGACTGCTATAAGCGAACTCAGAATCCGTTGCTTATTAACATGATGCAGATTATGGAATCAACCGCGATCTGCAACCGGTACTTTATGTATGTGGCACTGAAGAATAAGGATGTGACAGTTTCCTGGGTTAGTACCGTTGGAGAAAAACTACTATGGTGCAGAAATACCTGCACCTTACACAGCAAAAAACTACTAGCCCCTTCACCGTACATCAAGCTGATTCTGAGTGCTACTGGGCAGAATCTTTCACGCGCCCGCCGCCATCAGATCACATTTTCTCGGGTGGCTGATGCCGTGTATGGACGGGAAAGAGTTGACGAATACGATAACGACAAGATGCCATCAGACGCGATCAAAGAAGCCAAGATGGATTACGCTGTATGCCCTATGAAGTATGTCCTGGGCTATGTGGTAGAGAAATATCCTACTTATTCTTCTGATTTCCAGCAGAATTATGCGCTGAATGCGTTTATTTCTGCCATTTATAATCTGATGAAGGATAAGGGCATGACAGTTGACCAGGTGTATCGAAATGTCATGGAACTGTTTCCGGGTCTTCGAAAGGTGGAAAAACGCCAAGTATACGACTACATGTCATATGACCGGCGTGAGAACGATATGGACTACGGAAATCGAACCGAATGCGGCGGGTTCTTTTATACGGATGAGCGTATCAAGCTTCATTTTCCGAATCCACAGGTCCGCGAGATGGCGATTGGCAGATATGGAAAGCTTTTGACGCCGGATGGCAGAAAAGGCATGAATCTTTACGAAGTCATGGAGGCAACGAACGAGGAAGAAATTGTAGGCCGGAAAGATGTTGTAAAAACGACATGCATGTTCTGCCCGCATATAGACTATTGCCGGAATGCGATTTATTACGGGGATCAGGAGAATTTCTATGATTAACAAAGCGTTTTGGGAAAGCGTTGCCAGTGAATGGAAAAAAGCAGACGACGGGATAAAGATTCCTGAACTTGATACTGGCGGAGCTGGAGATATCAATACAAATGATGATCCATTTGGTGATATTACAGATCTGGATATGGATGATATTCTGGCTGATTTTGATATTTGAAGATAGAAGGTGTTAGCGAATGGCTGATAAGATCTATGATGTTTATCATCAGGAAATTGAGCTGACAAGCGAGCAGGAGGCATGCCTGAAATATACAGGAAACCGGACGCTGATGGTGAAGGGCTACGCAGGAGCCGGAAAAAGCCTTGTATTGATGGCACTTGCACAGAAGTATCTGGAAAAATATGGCGCAGATGCCAAAAACAAAGTAGGAATATTCACATTTCAGAACACGCTAGTTTCAACGATGCAAGAGTTTTTGCACGTCAATGGACAGCCAGAAGACGGCGTGGTTGTCAGCACGATCAATTCGTATATTAAAAGCATCTATGATCTATTAGTACAGGCTGGTGCAGCACCGAGAAGAAAGTATCCGTATAACAACAAAGCCGGGGCAGAGATTCGCCTTACAAATGTGAAAAGGGTTCTGAGCGAGCACCAGACGAAATATGGGAAACACCGTTTTCATGATGTGGATCCTTCTTTCTGGGTCGAGGAATTTGACTGGATGAAAGAAATGAATGTCTGGACAGATGATCTGGATTACTATCTCGCTCTCCCACGAAGGGGACGTGGCAGCAAGATACGTATGAGTGCTTCTGATCGTGTCACCGCGTATCAGCTCTATACTTTTTACTGTAAGTATCTTGAAAGGACTGGCCAGGGAGACTGGGCGGATCAGACGCTGTTTATAGTTCGGCACCCTGAGTTGATCCCGGAAAAAATGAAATTCGAGCACGTCCTGATCGATGAGGCACAGGACCTGTCCATGGCACAGATGACAGCCATCATGAGGCTTTATACAAAAGATATGATGGTTGCCATGGATATGAACCAGAAGATTCATAACCGACACTGGACACCAAAACTTCTAGGCATCGATACGACCACAAAGAAGTTAACAAAATCCATGCGCACGACCAAGCAGATCGAAGCTCTGGCAGAATCATTACGCAGCAGAAATGATGACAATCTGTCGGAGGATGACAAGAGCATTCGTGCTATCCCTGAGAGGGAGGGGAAGCTTCCGAAGATCGTTCATCTTGAAGATCAGGCTGCAGAGCGGAAATATGTGGTTAACCTGGTAAAGGCATATCAGAAAGAAAATGCAAAGCTGACAATCGGAATCATCGCCGCAAAGAACAGTCAGATCAAAACATTCAGTGATTGGCTGACGTCTGCAGGGATCCAGCATGAGCAGGTTACCAAAGATAGTACATTTTCAATGGCCAAGCCCGGGGTGAAGGTCGTGACCGCTTATGGTGCCAAAGGCTTGGAGTTTAACTGTGTGATCATCCCGATGTTTGCGGAAGGATATTTCCCGTTTAAACACGTAACGGATGATCCAGAGGAGATGGCAGATTTTATAGTTAAGATGAGAAATCTGGTGTATGTCTCCATGACGCGAGCGAAAAATCTCTTGACGATAACCTATTGGGGTAAAGGTGGATCGCGTTTTCTTCAGGAATTGAACCCTCTTCTCTATGAATGGGAAGGTTCACCCTTAATTCCAGTCAAGGTACCTCCAATCGTGCCAGGGAATATTCGTCCGTCGATCACACAACAGACTACAGGAACTGGCAGCAGTGGAAGTAGAACATCAACGGGTGGTCATACGGCTACACTGGATAAAGGAACACTTACAGATTATCTGAAAGGCAAGGGCCTGGAAGTGATCGATAAGCGCGGCAATGGTGGCGCGCTCTGGGTTGTCGGAGATAAAAGTATCGATCCTATTTTGAAGGAAACCAGACAGAAGTTTGGCTCTCTCTGGACATTCAGTGTGAAAGGCGGCTATGCAACAAAACATCGCTCCGGATGGTTCACAAAGAGTACGAAGTAAAGGCGGATAAACGGCCATGGGATTCATTGATTATCATGGGACAAAGGAAGACCGATATACGGAAGTACTGGAGTATGCCCGTGCACAGCAAGAGGAAGACTGGAAACGCAAGGAGGAGCAAAAACTCACTCTCTGGCTTCGAGATCTGACTGGAAGTAGCAGTTATGCCCAGTTGAATGTTGAGGATTTGGTGAAATATGTGGTGTTAAAATACCGCATTATGAAGCAGGCATGGCAGTCGCTTATGAGCATCATAAAACCAGATTCCGAAATCAATTCAGAGCAGCTCTGGAATGACTTCTCAACAGACCTTGCAGCGAGACATTTGAGTTTGTTTCACTTAAGCCAGGATAAGAAAACACGCTACCTTCAGACTTTTCAAACAAAGATATTTAAGCTTTCGGATACGATATCGGCGGAGGATTATTATAGAATCATTGCAGAAAACCCAAAGTATCGTCAATATTTTGCGGAATGCTTTGATCCAACATGGAAAGGACAGCAGGTCTTCAAATGGCTGTATGTCCGTGCAAAGAAGAATAAAGATGGAATGGCACTCCTAAATGATTTTCTTGATGCAGACAGAGACTGTAGCCTTTTTCTGAGTCTGTATCTGCATCAGGTAATCCTTCCTCATGACGATGGTTGGATGCGTGAGACAGAGACAGAAAGAAAAGCCATTCTCGATATACGCGGGAAGATCCATAGAGGGACGATTTTTGGACCGGACCGGATGATTCTCGTCAATCCTCTGTATCAGGCCAGAACAGACAGTGCTTTGACCGACCCCGTAATAGATCTGGTTGCAGATGGCGAAGACGAAACGGCCTCGGGTAATAAACAGGAAACATCGATCCCTGACTCCGGACTGAACAAGCAGAAATTCCGAACATTACTTCAAGGTGGCAAAATCCCGCAGTTTATAGAGGCATCGAAGATGCTTCTGGACTGTGATCTGCCGGACGACATAGCGCAGACATATCGGCAGTTGGTGGATCGATTGCCTATCCTTCAGGATGCGATCCGGCGGTTTGATGATATTTACCATGCTGATATGGATCAGTTCGAAGAATACTTTGCGCCGGAGGCATTAAAAATTACAGCGGTCTATCTTGACTATCAAGCTGTGAGACCGTCTGAGAAAATATTAAAAGAGACCAGGGATAGCGTATTCCTGGCCACAAGGAAACTACTGCAGGTTGTAAACGAGAAGATCGATGAAATTTATCGTTTCGTCACGATCGATGCAAATGCAGAGGCGAAGGCTCTGGAAACGATTATGAGCCAGGACGGACATGTGGATCCGGCGTACAGAATCAAATAAGGCAGGGAGGAACTTGCAATGGAAGATGAAAAAGTGATGCAGAGCAGTTTGGACCAGGAAATTGGAAAGATTAAGTCGAGAGGCCTGACTCTCGACCCGGACTCTCAGGAGATGCCTGTGCTGTCGCAGCCTTCATTGGGGGTTATCGAAGCGGAACAGTCTGGTGTGTCGGCTGGCTCCATTGACGAGTCTATGCTCTCCGAGGATGAGAAAAGACAGGTTGAGGAGTTTGCCCGTCAGATCGACATTACTGATGTCAAACTGGTAAACTCCTATGGCGCAGGGGCACAGAAAGGGATATCTACTTTTTCTTCGCAGATTACCAGCAACGTAAAGACCAAGGAATTTGGCGATGTTGGTGACAGCCTTCGTGATCTTCGTGCTGCTATCAACAGTACGGTTGCTCCGCAAAAGAAGGGATTATTGGGCTTGTTCCAGAAGGGGAAAGCCAAGGTGACTTATGTTATCTCAAACTACGAGAGCGCTGAGACCAATATCCGGAAGATTGAGAAAGATCTGCAGAGACATCAGCAGGTCCTAACCAAAGACGTATATATCTTTGACCAGATGTATGACATGAATCTGGAATTCTATAAAGAACTGACCATGTATATCATTGCTGGCAAGAAAGCTCTGGCTCTGGCAAGAAGCACCAGACTGGTCGAGCTCAGAGATAAGGCGACGCTTACGCAGGATCAGTTGGATATCCAGATGTATCGTGACTACGATGATGCCTGCAAAAGATTTGAGAAGAGAATATATGATCTGGAAACTACCAGGCTTCTTTCCATTCAACAAGCTCCGCAGATCCGGCTCTTGCAGAATGCAGATCAGGAAGTCGTGGACAAGCTCCGTTCTGATATTATCAACACTATTCCGCTCTGGAGAAACCAGATGGTGCTGGCGCTGGGAATTGAACATAGCAGACGTGCCCTGGATGCTCAAAGTGCAGTGACGGAAATGACAAACGAGATGTTCGCAAGGAATGCTGAAACTCTGAAGCAGGGAGCTATCGATGCGGCGATCGCATCGGAGAAAGGCATCGTTGATATTGAAACTCTTCGCAAGGTGAACTCCGATATAATTACGGCTATCAATGAAGTCGTGAAGATCCACGAGGAAGGATCAAGACGCAGAGCCGAGGCTACAGAGGAACTTGCCAAGATCGAGGATGAGCTTAAGCAGGCGTTGCTGGAAGCAGGCAGCCGATAAAGATGATGACGAGTGGAGATGCTGTCAATTCTTTACGGTATCTCCACTATTCTTTATTGAGATGATGTAGAAATGAAGAAAAGGCTGAAAATCTCTTATAATGCACCGGTTATACTAAGTTTTGTTTTTATATGCCTTGCCGTGATGCTGGTCGGTATGCTGACAGGTGGAAAAAGCACCAGGCTGCTTTTTATGACATACCATTCATCGCTTGCAAATCCATTGACGTATCTTAGGCTTTTTACTCATGTGTTCGGTCATAGCGGCTGGTCGCACTTTATAGGAAATGCTGCATACTTGCTCCTGCTGGGGCCGATGCTTGAAGAGAAATATGGTTCTAAGATGTTGATGGAGATCATAGCATTGACAGCTCTTGTGACGGGCATTGTGAATTATATTTTCTTTTGGAACGTCGGCTTGTGCGGGGCTAGCGGTGTGGTATTTGCCTTTATTGTGCTTGCATCCTTTACAGGCTTCCGAGATGGGGAAATTCCGCTGACATTCATCCTCATTGCAGTCATATATATTGGCCAGCAGGTGTATGAAGGCATTGTCGTCGCAGATAATGTATCCAATATGGCGCATATCGTAGGTGGACTTGTAGGTGCGGGTATTGGATATTTACTTAATAAAAATCCGAAACGCGGATACAGATAACGTATCTTTTAATGTCGGGAGGGATCGAGACGAGTTACAGAGCACACTGGGACAGCCAGAAAGAATATGAAAAATTCTGGGCTCAAAGTAAGGGTGGGCTTCAGAATCAGAAGAAGAACCGGCGCAAGTTTCCGTGGATCCTTCTCCTGATTCTTCTTTGCGTGGCCGTAATTGCTGCTGTTTGGATCCTTCGTCAAAAAAATATTTCAGGGCATTGGCCATGGGAAGATACATCTACAAGATCGGGGAGTATTGTAGACTCTTCTCCAGAGAAGATACCAGACTTCAGTGGTGATGCTGTAGTTCAACTAAACCGTGGCAACCCGTGCTTTTCTGCGGAAGAACTGATCACAATCACAGGAGAGAATTACAGTGAGCTTGATAATCTCGGCCGTTGTGGAACTGCTATAGCGATGTTAGACAGAACGATGATGCCGACCGAACAACGGGGAGCCATCGGCAATGTCAAACCGACCGGCTGGGTACAGGAAAAATATCCTGGGATTGTAGATTCAGAGCCGCCGTATCTATATAATCGCTGCCACTTGATTGCTTACTCCATGACCGGTCAGAACGCAAATGAGCTGAACCTGATCACCGGGACCAGATATATGAACGCGACCACGATGCTCGCGTATGAGGAGCAGATTCTTAGATATCTCGATAATTCAGACAATCATGTTCTATTTAGAGTCTCCCCGTTATTTAGAGGCTCAGAGTTACTGGCAAGGGGTGTGGAGCTCGAAGCGTATTCTGTAGAGGATAATGGAAAAGGCATTTGCTTTCATGTGTTCCTCTATAATGTACAGCCAGGAATAGAGATTGATTATCAGACAGGAGTAAGCCATGTAATGCAGTGAGGAGGTGTTTTCGTGGCTTTGAATTTAATTGAAAAGCTTCTTTTAGAGGCTGTACAGACCGATGGGACTTATGTGGAATTTGTTGTGTCAGATAATAGTATTACGTTTATCTGTGATGGCGGATCCCGAAAAAGCACCCGACATTACCGAATAACACCTACCGAAAGAAGGAACGATGAAACAGTATTAAAAAACCTTTCCGAAAGAAACCTGTTGTTCTCAGGAACTCTTAAAAGAATTACATTTACTTTATCTGATGGAAGACAAGCGGAATTTCAAAGAGAAGATGGTTCAAAGAAAGTGTCGATCATGGCACGCCGTGTGACTGAGTCTAAGATAAAGCAGTATGAATATGTTCGGTTTTTCTTTGAAGAATCCTTTGATACAGGTATTGCCTTTGCTGTAAAAACTGACAATGCCGGAAAACAGAAGCTTATTCCCTGCACAGGCACCATTATGAATGGTGTAAATACAACGAATCTATTTACAGATCTGCAATTTGTTGTCAGTGGGAGCTTTTATATCAAAGACAAGTCATTTGATGTAAGGTATGACAAGGAGAATCGAGCGATTGCTGATAATGTGGCGTCAGTTTTAGAGGCTGCTATTAAAGAACTGTTCCATTTGAAATTAGGTGGAATGCCGCTTTTTGCTATTCTTCCTAATACGATGGACGAAGAGACTCTTTTAAATGAGATATTGCTGGATGCCGTAAGGAATGTATGTTTTTCATATCCACTATTTAAAAATAGAACAGGTATATATGCAACCAAGGCAAAAATGATAGTGGGTACAGATGAAGTAACAGATCTTTTTCCACAGGAAATAGCCGAGCCGATTCTTGACGGCAAGTACTGGCTTGAGCCGTATGTTGCGGGCAGTCGTGAAGAGTATTTTTTACTCAATGATATGAATATGCGACTGCTTGATAGGAATGATTTTTTGAAATTGATGTCGCAGGAAGAACATTTTGACGAACTCAGTGATATCCTGGCTTCGCAAAGTGATAAATGGTTACGGTTGTTTTATGTTTTCTGCTCAAAGCCGGTTGAAGAAGATTTTACAAGGCGCATGGTTGTTTCCGCATTAAAGAATATTCGTTCAATACGAAATTCACGGGGGAATATGTGTTTTCCTGAAGAAGTCTCCATCATAAATGGAACGGAAGAAATGGGGAAAAAAGCAGTTGTCATCAAACCGAGCCTCATAGAACCGCAAGGAACACCCGATCTTTATTCTGACCAGTTGAGGGATTTCTTTGTTACCGAACTTGATATTAAGCCGTATTCTCAGAAAGAGGAAATCAAAGAGCTAGCCACGGCGATGATGAGTAAAAAGCAGGCAATTGATAAATTATATGTACAGAGGCTGCTGTTGCTGGCTAATTATGAAGAAGCACATCCGGATGAAATTGATTTTACTCCTTATGAGATATTTCCATATGAATCATCAAGAGGTTTGCGAAGAGTCAGAGCCGAGAAACTGGTTATTGGGCAGCCGTATGTCCGTGAGGGAAATCTATTAGCCACAGCCACTGGAAGAAATCCTCTTTGGAAAGGGTTAATAAAACAGCTTAATGCGGAAGAATTAACTGTAGTGTTGGCCTTCGCCGAAAAATGTGGTGCCATAGGAAAACCGATAATCATAAAGCAAGCGGCAGATAAACATCGCAGTTTTACTGATCGCTTATATGCTCCAGGAAAGCAAGGCCGACGTGATAGTAACGTAGATTATACAATTCCAGGATTAGAGGATATTCTTAAAAGGCGATCATTACAGTTAATAAGGCTTATCTGGTCAGCATTATTAGAGAATGGAGACAATGAGGAAGTGCTGACTGCAGAGTATTCTGTTGAAAACAGGTCCATCATCAATCAATGTGATTCGAGCTTAATGATGATTCTACGGGAACGTACTTGGGTGCCAGATAAAACCGGAAAGTTATATATGCCTGAGAATATTTCCGTGAACGATATCAGTAATGACCTGTTATTTGATAAGAGAAATAAGATTCTGATGGCTTTAAATTTCGGATCTGGGATCAAGAGAAAGCAAAAAGCACTTAAAGAAATGATAGCACTTGCAGCAAGAGAAGGACTTCGGGTGATTCCAGAAGAAGAATATCAAGAATTTGTAGAATGGAAAAGACAACATAACTTGGGCTCATAAGATTTGACTCTGCCTGAGGCTAGTCGATTTATGAGGGAGAATGTGATTTGCTTGTCTGGTAAACACCCTTATGTTCGACGGATATAACTGCGAAGTAGGAATTCTGGATGAAGAAAGAGAGATTCGAGTATGGAAAACAAAACAAAGCTTCGTCTTTTATATTTGTATCAGCATTTGCTACAATACACCGATGCCGAACATAAGCTCACTACACCCCAGCTGATCGAGATCCTGAACAAACAGTACGGCATTGAAGTCAACCGGAACACACTGGCAAATGACTTCAAAATGCTGGAGCAGGCCGGCGTCAAGTTCGAGGTAGTGCATTCTCAACAGAATCAGTATTACTATGACGGCCGTGTATTTGACCTGGCAGAGCTGAAGATCATGATCGATGCGATCTCCTCTTCCAAGTTTATAACGGAGAAGAAAAGCCGGGATCTCATCGAGAAGGTACTGTCTCTTACCACTGAGCATAATGCTACCAGTCTGCGACGCCATGTCCATGTCGAAGGACGTGTCAAGTCCGAGAACGAGCGAGGGTACTACATCGTTGATACGATTAACTCTGCCATCGATGGTGGATACAAGATTAAGTTTCAATATGCCGACTACAGCACGAAAAAACGGAAAGTCGTCCGGCATGATGGCGAGTACTATCTGGTGAGCCCGTATTCACTTGTCTGGGACGGTGACTATTACTATGTGATCGGCTACAGCGAGATGCGTGGGAAAGTGCAGAATTTCCGCCTAGATCGGATCTTCCGGTTGCCGGAAGCACTTCCTAACGAGCCGATCATCCCGGCACCGCATGGATTTAATCTAGCGGAGTACTCCCGGGAAGTTTTCCGGATGTTCGGCACCGACAAGCCGGTTCATGTGCAGCTCCTCTGCAAGAACTATATCATGAATGCGATCGTTGATAAGTTCGGGACCAGGATTCCTGTAGAGGAGGTCGATGAAGACCACTTCAAGATAGATCCGCTGGTCTGCCCTTCCCCGACATTCCTGCGTTGGGTGTTTGGATGGAATGGAGATATGAAGATCCTTGGACCGGAAAGCGTTCGCGAGGACTACAAAGCGATGTGCCGAAAGGGCCTTGAGGATTAACCGGAAAAATAACATTGCATGATATTTTTAAGACCTGCTCAGAATTTTGGGCAGGTCTTTTTACGTGCAGATTTTTCTCTTGAAATCCGAACATCTGTTTGCTATTATAGGATCACAGCGGAAGCACTCTGCTTCCGATAGACAAAAAACATGATCAGCGGAGGTGATTTAATCCATGAGACGCAAAGATCCAGAACTGATGCAGCGGATCAGCGAGTATATCGGAGACTATTACAGAGAGAATCATTCTACACCCACTACCAGAGAGATCTCATCTGCAATGGGCCTGGCACCGGCTACCGGATATAAGTACCTGGTCGAAATGGATAAGCAGGGACTGCTTTCCTATCAGGACGGTGTGATCACGAATCTTCCGAAGATCAGCAAGACCAAGACCGGATACTTCTCCGCTCCTCTCGTCGGCAGTATCCGATGCGGAGATCCGGAAACCGAGGAAGAACATGTTGAGATGTACGTCAGCCTCCCGGAAGCCATTTTCGGAAAAGGCCAGTTCTACCTGCTCCGGGCAGCCGGTGATTCCATGGTGGATGCCGATATCGAGGAAGGCGACCTGGTCCTTATCCGGAAGCAGCCGGACTGCGAAATCGGGGATATCGTTGTGGCTCTGGATGAGAACAACGAGAACACACTGAAGATCTACGGCGGCATCGATAAGAAAAGTAATAAGGTGATCCTGAAGTACGCTAATGAAAAGGTGTACCCCGGGAAAGTGATATTAGTCAACGAGCTTGTGATTCAGGGCGTGGCTAAACACGTCATTAAGGAGCTTTGACGGAAATGTGAGGGTAAGAATTGAAGAAAGTTTATGTTCAGGTGGACAGCGAGCGGCTGGACAGCGGCGAGATTTTACCGGTCAGGATTATCTGGCATGATGGACGGGTCTGGAACATAGACAGAGTCATACACTCCTGTGCTTCCCTCGATGGAGAATACGAAGGAATTCGCTACACGGTATATATCGGTTGTGCGGAAAAATATATTTACAGAGCTGGTCACGCCTGGTACGTGATGGCTTGACAGGAGGTGTTCCGGTGAAGAGATTCACTTCGAACGACGAGATCGAAGACCTCTGTGAAGCCATGATCAAGGACTTCTTCAAGAGTAAGCACTATACGAATGTGATGTGCGTAGATATTGAAGCCTTTGTCAGGGAATATCTGGGGGTTCCAATCGTCTATGAAACATTTGCAGAGCCGGATCCCGGAAGGGTCGGATTTCTGTCAGATGGCAGGCGGCCGTTAATGGTCCGCAGAAACGGAAAGGTGGAGGAAGTCACCTTCCCGCCCCGGACAGCAGTGATCGAAAGGTTCCTGCTTGGTCCGAGAGAAAGCGCCAGGAAGCGCTTCACAATCGCCCATGAGGGCGCCCATGATGTCCTGGACCGTCATATCCCACTTCAGACGAGTCCGATGGCGGCATTCCACAGCGAATATGATCCGGAGGCAACGTACACTCCGGAACTGCTGAAGGATATGCTTTCGCTGAACGAGTATTTTACCAATCGTGCCGCAGCCTGTCTGCTGATGCCAAGATTCCTGGTAGCGCGGGTCCTGAAGCGGCACAACCAATCCATGAAGGTTATCCTCTACGAGAACAATATTCTCGCCCAGGATCAGAAGATATTAATACAGAAGATGGCAGACACGCTGGGAGTTTCCTATACGGCGTTTTTCAACCGCCTGAAAGAACTGGATCTGTTTGACTGCAGGCCCATTGAGGAATATCTGCACGCCGGTCTTCACTACGGAGGTGAGACCCATGCGAGCAGCAGTTGAACGACATGTGGCAGCCGGCTCAGATGTGCAGGCTAAGCTTGCTGCATCCAGAGAAGGGGCCGAGGCACTGCCGATCCGGACCATCCGGTGCCCGAACTGCGGTTTCTTTCTCCTGAATGTATTCGGACAGGATCACTATTACCTTCAGGTGAAGTGCCAGAAATGCAAGTTTTCTGAAACGATCGATACCGCGCTCTTCCGCACCATGAGCAAGCGCCGGCAGAAACGTCTGCAGGCATACTGTGAAGAGATCGGAAAGGCACTGCAGAGGTGATGGCTATGGACACTTATATCTGTATTGACCTCAAGTCCTACTATGCCTCCGTCGAATGTGTACACCGGGGACTGGACCCGCTGAAGGCAAACCTGCTGGTGGCGGATCCAACCCGCTCCGACCAGACTATCTGCCTGGCAGTCTCCCCTTCTCTGAAAGCTATAGGGGTCCCGGGAAGGCCGAGACTCTTTGAAGCAAAGCAGGCAATCCGGAAGTACGAAGCTGAGCATCACACCAAGATTCAGTACATCATCGCTGTTCCCAGGATGGCGGAATATGAACGGATCTCAGCCAAGATTTACGGGATCTATCTCCATTACGTCGCACCGGAGGATGTGCATGTGTACTCCATCGACGAGTGCTTTATCGATGTAACCGGGTACCTGCACATGTATCTGGAGGAGGCAAAGCGTACCGGCACCAATCCGGCCCACGTTATGGCCATGACTATGATCCGGGAAGTCTTGAGTACCACCGGCATTACGGCGACGGTTGGTATCGGGACGAACCTATACCTGGCAAAAGTTGCCATGGATATCGTGGCGAAGAAGCAGCCGGCAGACAAGGACGGCGTCCGGATTGCGGAACTGAACGAGGACAGTTACAAGTTCCTGCTATGGGACCATCAGCCCCTGACGGACTTCTGGCAGATCGGACCGGGAAAGGCCCGGCGGCTGTACAAGTATTACATGTACACCATGGGCGATATTGCAGAGCGGTCCCAGTGGGATGAAGAATTCTTTTACAAGCAGTTCGGCATCGACGGCGAGATCCTGTTGGATCATGCCTGGGGGATCGAGCCGGTCACCATGGCGGACATCAAGAACTATAAGAGTGAAGGTCATTCCTTAAGCAATGGTCAGGTCCTGCCGAGACCCTACAAATACCAGGAGGCCAGACTGGTCTTCAAGGAGATGATCGAGGTCCTCTGTAACGACATGTTTGCGAAGAATCTGGTGACCAGAGCCTGCACCTGGTGGGTGTCCTACGATTACAAGAGCCTGGAGGCATGCCCGAACTATGACGGACCCGTCTCCCTCGACTTCTACGGAAGGCTTCATCCGAAACACAGTAACGGAACAGTGAAGCTCGGGACCCTCACAAACAACCTGCAGCTCATCACGGCTCCCATGGTACGGCAGTTTGATGAGAAAACCGATCACCGGCTGCTTTACCGGAGGCTTGGTGTCTGCGCCGTGGATGTGTCGGAAGACATAGGAATGTATCAGATGAATATGTTTGTGGATTATGAAGCTCTGGACAGAGACCGGAAGCTTACGGCAGCGATGCAGGAGGTCCGGCGAAAATACGGAGCGAACGCAGTCTTCAAAGGCATGAATATGCTGGAAGGCGCGACAACATTAGAGCGAAATATGCAGATCGGCGGCCACAAAAAATCTTAAAGTTTTTATTTCTTGTGAAATCCTTTCTTTCAGGAAATCCCAACTTCTGATAAGAAGCTCATGAGTTGATGTTTTTTCCGCTCAAAAAGTTGGGATTTCTTTTTGGTCCCCTTCCGGTATTGATTATTGCGGCAACCTTAAAAATGCGGATAAACTGCCATCGCTGTTTTTCCATTTTTTAGTTTTCGTACTTGCCCTTTCACTTTCAAGAGTTGCTAAAGCCTCTGCTTTTTCAGAAGGAGTGATGTCCAGATATTTCATAGTTGTTTCCAGGTTTTCATGCCCCAACAGATACCGTATCTGAACAACATTTATTCCATCTTCGAGCCAGTGAGAAGCTTTTGCATGACGAAACTGATGTGCATGCGTATCCGGCGGCACATCCGGATTCTTCTCATGGGCAAGGGAGGCATACTTTTTTATCCGTTTATCTATTGCTGCCTCTGTCAGCTTGTTTTCTTTTTTGCCTCCAACGCGAGTGTAGAATAAATGACTGTCGGGTTTTGCCTGATCTCCGTGAAACTCTGCTATGTAACCCTGAAGGTTAGAGGTCATGCGGGGCAGCAGATAGGCCGTTCTGGTTTTTCCACCTTTACCATGAAGCAGTACATATGGCTTGGCAGAATTCAAATGCAAGTCTTTCATTGTCAGGGATTGTATCTCACCGATGCGGGCTGCCGTCCCATACAGCAAAGAAAGAAGCGTCATATCCCTACGCCCAATCCTGGATGTAGTATCTATTTCGTCAAGGATTGAAGAAACGGCATCCCTGGTCAAACCTTTTACCTTTTTCTTCTGGCACTTTTGTCGCTTGATTGTTTTGGCCTCATGATAAAGGTAAAGAAGGCTTACATCTTTGCTTGCAAGGAATTCAAGGAATACCCTTAAAGAGCCAAGACGGACGTTGCATGTATCCGGGCATGAATGGCGTTCCAAAAGGAGCCATCGAATCCACTTTTCAATGAGAGGCTTTTCAAATGTTTTTCTGCCAAAAGATGCAGGTGTAATACCTTCTCCTTCAAGAAAGGCAATGTAAAGGTTAATGGTATCTCTGTAAGACCTAAGGGTATGGTCGCTATGCGTCAGAAAACAGGGAGCATAATCATAGAGAAACTCCGAGATATATCGGGCGAACAAGGCTGCTTCGGATTTATTCTTTCTCATAAGCCACCTCCCGGACGATTTCGTTGAATCCCACTTCCGTCTTTTCGAGGAGGATATCTGCGAGTCTGGGGACTATGGAATAATAGTAAAGCGTGGAAGACAGGTTTCTGTGCCCCATGGACTTTGATAAGTAAAGCAGATGTTCGCTTAATCCAAAGCTGTCATCTCCAGTCCAGCCGTTGATGTTTTCGATGGCGTAATTGTGCCTCAGTTCATACGGAACAACACCCGTTGCCGTGTTTGCCTTTTGCCACAGGGAATGGAATGTGTGAGTAACCCATTCTCTGCTATAATGACCACCGTTATACTTTTCAAAGAAAAATGTCCTGTCCGGAAGTAGTATGCTTATTGCCTGATCATACCTGACCAGCAGATCTGCCATGCTTTTGTGAAGAGCGACATAGTGCTGATCATATCCCTTGGACTTTTGTATGTTCAACACCCCTTCAATCGGATCAAAATCGGCTCTTCTAAGAAGCCTTGCTTCCGTTGTGCGGATTCCAGTGCTGTATAATAGCCTAAAGAATACAGGGCATGTAAGATGCCGAACTTTTGAAAGCAAAGACTGATTTACCGGTATGTTGTCACACTCATGGAAAAAACGTTGCAATTCATCTTTGCTGAATGCGTGAGGGACATAAGTTACTGGCTCTTTTTTTAGCTTTGCAGGTACCTCAACATCTGTCAGTTCGTGATCCTTCAGGTAGCGGATAAAGGCCTTTATCACACGAATTCTTGTGTCACATGTCCGGTTAAGCTCGGTAGGTCTCCTGGAACACCACTCATTTATCATGTCTTGGCACAATGGACTTCCCGGGGGAAAAACATCTGCACAATAATGATCGAAAAGTGTTAAATTGATTTCATAGGTGCTATTCCATACGCCGGAAGCTTTCCGGTATCGGATAAAATCTTCGATGTGGTCGGCAAAGCCGGAACGAAAAGCTCTCATGCCTGAAACACCTCCTCTGCAACCGGAAACTCTTCTATGCTGAGAGCACAGGTACGAAGATGATTGATATCTGACGAGAGATAATGGTCCAGAGATTCCGGGGCTTCATGCCCAAGTATTTCGCTGATGATCGGCTGTGAAAATCCTTCCATAGCTAAATGCGTAGCTACATGGTGCCTGAACAAGTGGGACCCTCTCCGGTCACCAGCGTTTTGCCGTATTTCGGCCGCCTTATAAATATGTGCAGTTACTGGCCAGATGACCACCACATCAATCGGTGTAAAAGGTGGTTTGTTCCATAAAAAAACATGCGGATCTGATTTGTTGGGACGTTCCTCAGTGATGTACTCAAAGAGTGCGTTTCCAACGCCGACACTCATAGGAAGCTCAACCAGTGACCCTGTTTTATTTTGCCTGCGGTAGATGACTTCCGCCTGCCAGTCGATATCGCTAAGTTGCAGGTCACTGATATCACCTGCCCGCAGGCCGGTGAAATACAGAAGCCTTCCAATGGCAAGATCCCTTTTCGTCAACCCGGCGGCTCCGTCCTCCAAAGTGTCGCGTAATCGAAGGGATTCTTCCTGCGTAAAGTACTGAATGTTCTGCCGCCTCTTTTTAATAGCTGGCAGAAACAAACGAATCTTTCTTGCCGAAGGATTCAAAGTTTCCGCCGCCACGAGAACGGATTCGACATCTTTTTTGTAGGAGCGGCTGCGGCAGAGTATGCCATTATCATCAGTAAAGAACGAGATGACATCTTTTTCTGTCACTGTTTCCAGAGAATCATGTCCACGCCGTTGAAGATGAAGAAAGAAGCAGGATGCTTTTGAAATACACTTGCTAATCGTGTTTACGGAATGATTATTCTGGGCAGCGTACCTTTTGTAATAATCAACAGGTTCCTTAAAAGCACCTCGCAATTTCGAATACGCACTTTTTTGTATCAGCGGCACCTTTTTATGATGATTTGGAAACTCATTGTTTTCCTCAAACCGTTGAAGAATTGTGAAGAGCGAACGTTTGTGATAAACCCGTTCTTGTGATGACTCTGGATTTCTTCCGGTTTTAATTCTCTCTTCATACAGTTCAAGGTATGAAGTGCATTGAAACAGGCGTGGATTACGCTTGATCCAGTTGATTTCAAACCTTACGCTCTTGATATAGCTTTCGGAGTAACCGTCCTTCGTCATCTGTGTCAGCAGCGTTTCATAAGAATTACATAGTTTCTGTAGGTCCATGTCGCATTCTCCTTTCTGGGTTATGGAATAGAAGAATACTACAATGAATCTAAAACGAAATCATAACTTTTTAGTGGCAGAAGGTAGGAAGGGTGCTATGTTTCAGCTAAAGTTTAGATTTCCTGAAAGAAAGGATTTCACAAAGCGTAGGTCTTTCTTAAGTGCCCCATTCTGCAGACGGGAAGGAGGTACATGAGATGTACGCAATAGGAGTAATGCCGATGCCGGCAGGCTTCCGGTACCGGGATGTGTTCTTAAAAGGCCGGCCGCAGCATGACCGATACGATAACTTCCGGATCAGGCATCCGCAGATGGATGTCGGAAAGAGAGCCAAGATCTTTGCTCCCTTTGATGCGCTTCGGGGATTCAACTTTGCGATCCTGATGAAAAATGAGCTGTATGAGGACCAGCTGGTCTTAAGCCCGGAGGATCAGGAGGAACTGGACCGGAGGTTCGGGATCCTCCATAACCTGACCTATAACAGCCGGATGGCAAGAGTAAACCGGGTACAGGTGACCGTAACTTACTATGAGCCCTGCAGCGATGTAAACAGTGAGTCCTACGGCTCACAAGGCCAGTATAAAACGGTCACCGGCATCTGCTGGAATGTAGATGCCGAAGTAACAAGGACGATCCTGGTGGATGAGATGCGGATACGGATGAAGGATATCCGGAGTATCGAATCACAGGGAGACATATTCAACAGGCACCTGGAAGACCAGTCTGCGGACTGGGGTGCATAAGGGAGGTACAGGGATTATGACATATGATGTTGCCTGCCCGGTCTGCAGCAGGGTTAATCGCAGATTATATCTGGAGGAAACAGAAGGCTGGATGGAATGCGAATCCTGCGGGACCTCATCACAGCACTTTCCGTTTGCTAATAAACCTGCTAATCGGAAAAGTGAAATGACGAAATTGATTAGCAGAATCGATCGTCAGAAACCACGTAAAGAAGCCATTTTCCGGGGATTCCATGAAAATGTTGTGCAGACTGTAGCAACCGCTTCGGAGGTCTGAAAGGAGCATATATGAAGCTGAAAAACGTACTGATTGTCGTGAACGATATTGAAAGGTCAAGGAAATATTATCACGATCTCTTTGGCCTGGAGATGGTCCTGGATAACGACGGCAATATGATCCTGACGGAAGGTCTTGTCCTGCAGGATGCAGCGATCTGGAAGGACTTCCTTGGGAAAGACATCGTTCCCCGCAGCAACGCATGCGAACTGTACTTCGAGGAGAAGGATATCGAAGGATTCGCCAGGAAGCTGGAAGCCCTCTATCCTGATACGGTCTATGTCAATCAGCTGATGACCCACAGCTGGGGCCAAAAGGTGGTCCGGTTCTATGATCCTGACGGAAACCTCATTGAAGTCGGGACACCGATGTAAAGGAGACATGGTCTGTTACGGCACAGTAAAAGCCGACTACATACAACAAAATAACGCTAACGACTTTTAATCGAGCAAGCGGAGCAGGATCCCTTCGGGGACTGAAAAACTACCAGGCACCGTACGAAGCCGAATCAGAACAAGGGTGAACTATACCCTGATCAATGATTCGATTTCGACGGTGCTTTTTCTTTTTGCTCTGCTTTCTGGAAATGCATGCTTGTCCGCTTCGTACGGAGATGGAGTCTTCTCCTGCTCTGCGGAAAGGACAGGAAATGTATTTTAACCAGGCAGAATTTGGACAGAGGATCAAGGAACTCAGAACGATGAAAGGCCTTACGCAGGAAGAATTAGCTGATGAGCTTAACGTCAGTCATGGACATTTGAACAAGATTGAAAAAGGCAAAGAAGGATGCTCTATTGATTTGCTACTGGAGCTTGCCTGCTATTTCGGTGTAAGCACGGATTTTCTTCTCATAGGCAGGAGAACTGATTTGATGGAAATAAAGGATCGACTGTATGGAGTCATCAGCAATCTGGAGGATGTCATGAAAGCATTAGACCGCTGATGGATGTAAGACAACCAATAAAAGCCGCAGAATGGATGTTTGAGCTCATAAAAAACCGTCCATTTTCTCAGTAGAATTTTACTCGTAACAACCGAGTTGTTACGAACTGAGAAATCAGGACTGCACCTTCACAACTGAATATACATTCAGCAGGAAAGAATCTATGAAGAAGAACTACAGCAGCGGAGAACGCCATGACGGTCATTAAGATCTGAGCGGTAACCGGCCTGTAAGCGCCAGGCAGCACCGGGCGTATGGTGATGAGACTTCACGGAGGAACTGCAGGCATCGATACGCCTGATGTCCGGTACGCTGCCGGAGCCCTGCTGATTTCCCGGCGAGGCAATCGCTTCGCTGCTTCCGGGGGTGCCGAGGACAAATACGGAAGGACCATAACACATTGAATTTACAGTGGACCGGAAAGCTGATGCCGGTACGGTCCGCTTTACATAGGCGGCAGCAAGACCGTCGAAAAGAAGGAGGACATAGAGATGGATCTAATGATCGATCAGGAATTTGCTGATAAGATTCCTCCCCTTACCAAAGAGGAATTTGAACAGCTGGAGGCAAACATTCTGGCTGACGGTGTGGTCATCAACCCGTTAATCGTCTGGAATGGTGTGATCGTTGACGGACATAACCGATACCGCATTCTGCAGATGCATCCGGAGATTCCGTATCAGACTCATGAGAAGGAATTCTCGGACCGTTACGAGGTGATTGCCTGGATTTGCAAGAACCAGCTGGGACGGAGGAACCTGACGCCGGAACAAAAAAGGATCCTTATCGGTACGCAGTATAAGGCAGAGAAAAGCACTCATGGCGGAAAAAGAATTATGGACCGCGATGAAAACGGACAGTTCACCGCAAGGTATCAAAATGATACCAATGGTGAGGACTTCGCTCGAACCCGAGATCGTATCGCAAGTGAAAATGGAGTCAGCAGCAGCACAGTAACGCGTGCGGAACAATACCTCGATGGCATTGAAGCAGCCGAAGAAGCTGTGCCTGGAATAAGGCAGGAAATCCTTTCGGGAAAAATCAAAGCACCGGAGAAAGCCGTTGCGGCAATCGCCAGAGCTTCACCGGATGATCGAAAGGAATTGGTTGAAAACCTTCGGAACCCCAGGGCGTCAGCTCGCGGACAACCGAGAACAGAACCTGCTGATTCTGACCCGGAGGATGAAGGCGAAGAACCGGATGAGGATACCGATGAAGAAACAGAAGCCTACATTCCGACCAAAGCATCCATTCGTCAGATTTCCGCAGCAATGGCAAGTGATGCGGAGCATCCGGAACACAGGATACCAACTGCTTTCATTATTGAAGAGCTCTCGGATGCGCTGGACAGCATGATCTTCCGCTGGGATTTCATGCTGGGGGAGCATCCTGATGAAGCAGACGACAAAGAATGCAGGCACCAGATACAGGTGCTCGTCGAAAAAGGGAGAGCATATTTGAAACTATACCGAGGAGGAAAGAAACGTGATGCAGAATAACGATAAGAAATACAAAGAACTGAGGATCATGAGCACAGACTTGCTGATCCCCCGTAATACCTACCAGAGGGAGCTGAATACAGACCGCGTTCACAAGATTGTGAAGCAGTTCGATGAGCGTGTAGCCAATGAGCCGAAGGTGAGCTTCCGGAATGGCAATTACTACGTCTTTGATGGCCAGCACACCATCGCTGCCAGGGTCGAACGAAACGGCGGCAACCCGCTGATGATCCTCTGCAAGGTCTATTACGGACTGACAGAAAAGGAAGAAGCAAGGCTCTTTGCGGAGCAGACCGGATTTTCCGCTGACTTGGGAGCCGGTCCCAGAATCCGGGCGCTGGTCTTCGCAGAGGATGAAAACGCCTGCAACTTTATTAAATCGACAGAAGCGGCCGGTCTCCGAATCGATTACGCCCAGAGAAGGGCAAGAAACCGTCTGGCCTGCGTATCGACGGCATTCAAGGAATTCCACAAGATCGGCGCTGAGAAATATACGGAAGCGCTTCGTATTCTAAAGGAAGCATGGGACGGCGATCCCGACTCTCTCCGCTCCGAAGCCGTTGGCGCCATGTGCGATTTCATTGATCTCTATGACGGTGAATATGACCGTAAGCGCCTGGTCCGGAGATGCAAAAAGAGCGACCCGAATACCATTTACCGCAAGGGCTACGCAATGGGAAACAGTCTGGCGGGCAGCAAGAAATATCTCTACCAGGTCCTGGATATCTATAACGGTTCCAGTCAGAGACTGAACCTGCCCCTCAAATTCTAAGGAGGTTCGAGAGTGAACTACAAGGAAATGGAGCGAGAAACCCGTCGGGATCCCTGCCACACCAAAGACTGGACCTACCGGCGCGGGGACATCTACCTCGCGAACCTGAATCCTTTCAAGGGTTCTGAACAGGGAGGCACCCGGCCGGTCCTGGTCCTGCAGAACAATGACGGCAACTACTACTGCCCAACACTGATCGTCGCACCGATCACCACGAAGCTGAAGAAACTGAATCTGCCGACGCACTGCTATTTTGAGACAGTTCGTGGATTGCCGGAACCGTCAATGGTTTCCCTGGAGCAGATCAAGACGATCGATAAATGCCGGATCGAGAAATACCTCGGGAAGATGACCCGGGAACAGATGATGAAGGTTGAAGACGCAATACGGGAAAGCCTCGGGATGGAGATCCCGGAGTGCGTGGAAGCCCCGTGACCATATACAGGAGGAAATGATGATGGAAGCATGTATGGAATATGATTTTCCGGAAGGAGCTGTTCCGGTAATGCCGGAAGCACGGTGCTACACCGTAGACGATCTGATGATGATCCTTCAGTGCGGCCGGAGGGCTGTGTATGAACTGCTGAAGAGGAAGGAGTTCCGATATATCAAGATGAACAGGGTCGGATACAGGATCTCCAAGAAGAGTTTCGACGAGTGGCTGGACAGACAGGGCTGCTGACTTTCTCATAATCTTGTCAAGGATGGCATTCCCAGACATTAAACGAATCGACATCCTAAAAGTCTCAGCGGGAATCCGCTACTCTGTTGCCAGGCCTCAGGGCCTGGCAACATTACATATCGGAGGTAAAAAAGCATGGATATGCATCCCAAGACAACAATGTCCGTTCGTGAGATGGGAAAGCTGCTGGGACTGAAGAAAGTCGATTCCTACTGGCTGGTGCACAAAGAGTATTTTGACACCATTCTCCTGAACGGAAAGATGCGGGTCGTGATCGACAGCTTTGAGTACTGGTATGCGGGGCAGGTGAAATACCGCAAGGTCAATGGGGACCCGCCGGGGAAAAGGCTGATGCAAGAGTCCTACTCTGCAAGGGACATCGGCAAAATGCTTGGAATCAGTGAACAGTATTCGTATCAGGTCATGAAGGATGCCGGCATCAAGCCAGTTCTGGTGGATTACTGGCAGAGGTTCCCGAAGGAAGCTTTTGACCAGTGGTATGCAGGACAGACCAGATTCCGCAATCAGGAGGACCGCCTCCGCGATGCAGAGATTGAGGAAAATTCCATGAGCATGCCGGATATGGCAAGGCTTCTGGATGTTCCCCGCAGTGTCGTTTATAAGATCCTGCGCACCAGTCCGGGGAAGGAAATGTTGGAGGTGATCACGCTTGCCGACAGGAAACGGATCACCAGGGAAAGCTTTGACCGCTGGTATTCATCACAGACAGAGTACCTGAAGCCGGAGGACCAGCCCAAAGGGGCTCCGAGAAAATATCCGACTTATAAGGATTCCCTGACGAAGAAAAAGGTAGCAACCTCTCAGGGAGTCAAAGAAGTTCACTTTAGCGGCAATCCCGATTATCTCACCATCAGTGAGGCTGCGCTTCTGGCCAAGTGCAGTACGGTCCAGATCCATAAGTGGATGAAGAATGACCGGTTCCCTGTTTTGAAACTTCCCGGGCGCGTGGTACGCATCCCGAGAAACGAATTTGAAGAATTCCTGAAAAACCGGAAGAAATGAGGAGAAAGCAATGGCAACTATCGTAAAACGGCGGGATCGTTTCTGCGTCGTCTATATGTACACGGACTCCAAAGGCGCGAGAAAACAGAAATGGGAAACTTACAAGACGCAGGCGGAAGCCAAGGTAAGGCTGAAGGAAATTGAGTATAAGGAGCAGATCGGTACCTTTGTGGTTCCGCAGTGCAATACGCTGGATGATCTTCTGAGGGAATACACTTCCCTTTACGGGAAAAGCACATGGGCACTGTCTACATACACCAGCAATGTCAGCCTGATAAACAACTATATTTCCCCGATTATCGGCAGCATGAAGCTGAAGGACATCACGCCAAGAGTTCTGGAAAAGTACTATGCGCGGCTGCTGAAAACAAAGCCGGTCAACAACCCTGTGACCGGGAAGCCAAAGGGTGAATTTGTCGGGACGAGTACGGTCCGGGATGTTCATAAACTGCTCCGGAACTGTTTCGGGCAGGCTGTGAAATGGGAAATCCTCGAAAAGAACCCGGCGCTTTATGCGACGGTTCCCAAGCATAAAAAGCAGAAGCGTGAGATCTGGACAGCCGCAGAACTCTTCCATGCGACAGCGGTTTGCGAGGACGCGCGGCTGAAGCTATGTATCAATATGGCGTTTGCCTGCTCTCTCCGTGCAGGAGAACTGCTGGGGCTCACCTGGGACTGCGTTGATATTTCCGAGGAGGCCATTAACACCGGATATGCGAGCATCACCATCAACAAGGAACTGCAGCGTGTGACCAAGGATGCACTGAAAGTCCTGGATAATAAGGACGTGTTTTACGTCTTCCCGGCGAAGAATTCACGGACCACGACGGTGCTGGTACTGAAGACTCCCAAAACCGACGGCAGCAGCCGAAAAGTATTCCTGCCGAAAACCGTTGCGGAGATGCTGATCGCCTGGAAGAAGGAGCAGGATTATGCCAAAGAAGCTCTGGGAAGTGAATATCAGGACTATAATCTGGTGATCTGTGGTGCAACCGGGTTCCCGGTTGAGTCATCCACGATCGAGTCGGACCTTAAGAAGCTGATCAGGAAGCATGATCTTCCGGATGTTGTTTTTCACAGCCTCCGGCACTCCAGTATCACGTATAAGCTGAAGTTGAACGGCGGCGATGTAAAGGCCGTGCAGGGAGACTCCGGTCACAGCCAGACATCCATGGTCACGGATGTGTACTCTCACATCCTGGATGATGACCGTCGGATGAATGCGCAGTTGTTTGAAGAAGAGTTTTACAGCAACCGGAATTTCGAAGGCAGTGAGGCGTCAGATGATACACAGGATGCAGAAAAACGGCCTTCGGATCTCGCAGCGCTGGCGAAGCTCCTGACAAACCCGGAAACGGCGGATCTCCTGAAGCAGCTGATGACAGCCATGGGCAAATAAAAACAGACCAACATACGAGGACAGAGAGCGGTTTTGCAGAAAAAGCAGAGCCGCTTTTCTTTTATCCGGAAAAATCCCTCTACCTAACGCCAAAAAAGCATGGTATATTTGTCAGCGACGCCATTCTTAGCAATTTCTAAGATATGGCTAATGCACACGAATGATTTCTAACGGAAAAACGGGCTTTTGAACGCACATGAAAGCATTCAAACATTGAAAACATCCGCACAGATACAGGCATTTAGGGACATCGAAAGCATAGAAAAGCTACAAGACCCATACCCGCTCCTAAGCGTTAGGCCGCTGGTTCGATTCCAGTCGGGGACACCATGCCGGATACGGTTGTCCGTGCGGAAAGCCGGAGGGTGCTTTGAATGCGGCCTCCGGCTTTGCTGTATCCTTTGGAGGCATGCATCCTGTACATCGCCCGGCGGCGGGGGGCAAGGTGGCATTGCCCGATGACGCCGTCTCCTGTCATTGCGACAACCTGGCCCGCCGCCTTGTATGCGCGCACGATGCGAAGCTTGTGGGCGGGGGAAACGCGGGCGTAAACAGAGACGCGCATGCACCGCGCGGCAAGCTCCGAATCGGACAGCGCGTCCAGCTCCGTGCCCGAGAGCACGCCGTCCCCCGCGCGGGCGATGCCTACGTCCCGGGCAATGGCCAGCGCTGTTTCCTTGTAATCTCCGGTGATCATCACAGGCTTGATGCCGGCCTCGCGGCACCGCTGTACGGCGGGGCGCACCTCGGGCCGGGGCGGGTCCAGCATGCCCATCAGGCCCAAGAAGCACAGCTTTTCCTCCCCGGCGGCGGGGGTGCTGCTTTCCGCGAAGCCCAGCACGCGCAACGCTTCGCCCGCCATGCGGGCACAGGCGGCGTTGATATCGGCGCGGTCCCGCGGGGCCAGCAGCCGCGGACCTGCGGGGGTTTCGATATGCGTACAGCGGGCCAGCAGCATATCGGGCGCGCCCTTGCACAGCAGGCGTACGCCGCCGGGACCGCTCACGGTCACGCTCATGCGTTTGCGTGCGGCGTCGAATGGGTTTTCGCCTATGACGGTATATTGCTGCAGCAGCGCCTCTTTTGTTACGCCGGCCTTGGCGGCGGCCACCAGCACGGCAACCTCGGTCGGGTCGCCCATCACGTCGTAGACGTCTTTGGCGCGGGTGATGTGCGCGGTGGTGCACAGGGAGGCGGCCTCGCACAGCCTCCCCAGTGCCGCGTCCCGCGCGGCCTGTACGGGACGGCCGTTTTCCTCCACGGCGCCCTGCGCCCTGTAACCGCTGCCCGAGACGTTCAGTGTGCGCCCGGGCACCCAGATGCGCTGTACCGTCATTTTGTTCTGCGTGATGGTGCCGGTTTTGTCTGTGCAGATAACGCCTGCGCAGCCCAGTGTTTCCACAGCGTGCAGCTTGCGGATGACGGCGCCGCGCCGCAGGATGCGGTTGACGCTGAGCGCCAGCGTGATGGTTACGATGGCGGGCAGGCCCTCGGGGATGGCGGCTACGGCGAGGGAGATGCCTGTGAGAAGCATCTCCAGAAAATCGTTGCCCTGCAAAAAGCCCAGGAAGCCGACGGCCAGACAGATGGTGACGCAGGCCACGGCCACGAACCGTCCCAGCTGTTTGAGCTTGAGCTGCAAGGGGGTGGGCTCCTCGCCGGCGGTTTCCATCATCCCGGCGATCTTTCCCATCTCGGTCTCCATGCCGGTGGCCGTCACCACGCCTTCGCCCCGGCCCGTCATCACGATGCAGCCCATGTACAGTCTGTCTCCGGGCTGCTTTGCGGCGGGAAGGCTCTCGCCCGTGAGCATGGCCTCGTTGCACGATACCTGCACACCGGTTTGCAGCGTGCAGTCCGCCGCTACCTTATCGCCGGCCTCGAACAGCAGCACGTCGCCGGGCACCACGGTGCGCGCGCCGACCTCCAGTTCCCTGCCGCTGCGGCGCACCCGCGCCGTGGGCGCCGAAAGCTCTTTCAGTGCTTCCAGCGTTTTTTCCGTGCGGTATTCCTGCAGAAAGCCCATGGTGGCGTTCATCAGCACGATGATTATAATGGTAATGGCTTCTGTGCCCTCGCCCATCAGCACAGAGATGAGCGTGGCCGCCGCCAGGATCAGGATCATCAGGTCCTTGAACTGCGAGAAGAACATGGCGGCCACGCTGGCTCCCTTTTTCCCGCGCAGGCGGTTTTCGCCCACTTTCGCAAGGCGGGCTTTTGCCTCGGCTTCGGACAAGCCCGCAGATGTGTTTTGCAGCATGCGTTTCTCCCCTTTTTTGATTTGGGCAAAGAGGCCCATGATTGCTAAAACTTATGAAAAAATGCGCCGCGCTATGCCGAGAGAAATTTTTTCTGAAAATTTCTCCCGATTTTGCAGACAAATCGACCGCTGTCTCGTATTATAGGCATGGAATGAAAAAAACACGGAATTTACCGGGCTTCGGCCCTTTAAAGGAGATGAACCCCAAATGGTGACTTTGATTCTGACACGGATCGTTTTTGTGCTGAGCATCCCGCTTTGCCTGTACGCCGTTTATTTCGGTGTGGTCGCACTGTTCGGCCTGCGCAAAAAACTGCCTGCGGCGCCCCAGGCGAAGCCTGAAAAACGCTTTGCACTTGTGGTGGCGGCACGCAACGAGGCGGCGGTGATCGGCCATCTGGTGGACAGCCTGTATGGGCAGGATTATCCCCGCGAGCTGTATGAGGTGATCGTCGCGCCCAACAACTGCACCGACGACACCGAGGCAGTGGCTGCCGGGCGCGGCGCGCGCATTTTCCGTCCGGAGGGCGTCATCCGCAGCAAGGGCGAGGTGCTCACCCAGGTGGTGGATAAAATCGTGCTGGCGGAGGAGTTCGATGCCATGTGCGTTTTTGATGCGGACAATCTGGTGGACGGCCAGTTCCTGGCGCGTATGAACGATGCGCTGGTGAGCGGCGCACAGGTGGCGCAGGGTTTCCGCGACAGCAAGAATCCCGAACAGAGCGCGATCTCCGGCTGTTATTCTATCTGCTACTGGATGCTGAACCGTTTCTACAATGGTGCGCGCAGCGCGCTGCACCTCTCCGCGCTGGTGAACGGAAGCGGCTTTGCCGTTACCACTGCGCTGCTGCGCCTTTTGGGCGGCTGGCACACGGTTACCATGACAGAGGATTATGAATTCAGCGCTCAGTGCGCCATGCTGGGCGAACGTGTGCACTTTGTGCCCGAGGCCCTCATCTACGACGAGCAGCCCCTTACATTCCGCCAGAGCTGGAAGCAGCGCCGCCGCTGGACGACCGGCAGCCTGCAGGGGCTGCAGAACTACGGCCACGGCCTGTTCAGCAGCTTTGTACTGCACGGCAGCTTGATCTGCCTGGACATGTACCTCACGTTTCTCGTGCCGATGGTGCAGCTTGCCAGCGTAGTGCTGGGGATCGCGGGGCTGGTGCTCACGCTGTTGGGCAGCGGCATCACCTTCGGCGGCATCATGCTGCACGGCATGATGCTGGCGGCGCTGATGACGGCCGGAGGCTTTGTGGCAAGCGTGGTGGGCTCGGCGGTATTCGCCGCGTTCACCGTGGCGCTGAAGAATGAATCGCTTTCCGGCATGGCCAAGGGCATTCTGGCTTATTGGGTGTTTCTGATGAGCCAGATGGTGCTCACGCTGCTGAGCTTTGTGAAAAAGCAGGAAAAATGGGAACCCATCGCGCATACCAGCGCAAAGCGGCTGGAGGACATGCGTACCGCCTGAGACGGGCGGCGGCCGTCTCAGGCCATCGGGATGGGCTTTTATTGCGGAGCAGGAGCAATGGAAAAACGCGGGACACGGCCTTTGGCTGTGTCCCGCGTTTTTTGTTTTG